>SKED01000063.1_pt1 | contig 122362 bp, 103 predicted proteins | sample 4826651 | NCBI WGS metagenome assembly SKED01 (sample SAMN11008818, study PRJNA524170) | human gut metagenome | biome: Human fecal sample; material: Feces; isolation source: fecal sample from pouch patient p19 | host: Homo sapiens | place: Israel: Tel-Aviv | collected 2016-06-28 | reverse complement strand
CTTATATCTGATATTCCTGACTGTATTTTATTCTCTCAATATTCTTCTGTTACTGATGTGGTTTTATTTTCATAGTCTTTCAATCCCATAATCAGGACTTTTCTGCATTCCTATTTCATCTCGATCCTAAACAGTCTGGCTGCTTTTTCCAGAGGCATCTTCACTACAAGATTTCCGTTTTCGATCTTATATTCGCACATCTCTTCCTTCGGATAGATCACGGATACTCTGCGGACCTGCTCTGCATTTTCCAGCGGGATCACTGCTTCTGTTGTTCCCGGTGTCCATACCGAAAGATAGGTATTCTTCTCTGCTTTCACTCCGTAAGCAAGAACTTCAGATTTCAGAGTTCCAAAACCAAGCGGGAAGAACGGCACGCCGTCACGGACTTCCTCACGGATCTCCTTATACAGGGAGATTCCCTCCTTCATACGGTTCATGGAATTTTCGCCCAGCTTCCATACCATACCGCTGATATATGGGCGGAGAAGCATACCATTTACTACATTGTAGATCACATGCTCTTCTTCATCCTCATACGGATATACCCACATACCACCCTGCTCCGGAGTTACCGCACTGGCTACATTGGCAGCGATATTGGCATTGTAGAGATAATCTGTCTGATCACTGGTAGACTGCAGGCTTAAGATCTTCAGCATACCATAATCCATACGCTGTCCTCCGGAACCGCAGTTCTCCACAACAAGCTCCGGATGATCCCGGAAGATCTCCTCATACCACCGGTGAAGGCATTCATAATGCTCACGGATGGCATCTGCACAGCTGTCACTGTTCAGATCACTTCCATATCCCATGGTTACGTTATAGTCCACTTTAAAGTACTCTACACCGTAATCATTGATCAGCCTGTCTACTACATCACGGCAATATTTCCGTACCTCCGGATTGCGGAAATCCAGCATATAGCGTTTATTGTCAATGTGGCGTTTTCCATGACGGCAGACAAACCAGTCATCCGGAAGCTTGTTTGCCAGCTCGCAGGCAACTCCCATAACCTCGATTTCCAGCCAGAGTCCCATTTTCAGGCCTTTACTGTGTGCATGATCGCAGACTTCTTTCAGACCATTGGGGAATCTTCCGGATGCTTCTTTCCATTCCCCGACACGGTCCCACCAGAATCCGTCGTCATACCAGCCTGCATCCAGGCAGTAATATTCGCATCCGAGCTCTGCTGCCTTGTCAATGATGGAAAGCTCCCGCTCCGTTGTAGGGTCTCCCATCAGGCAGTTCATATAATCATTAAATACCACGTTCAGCTTCTCATCGTCCGTATTCGGTCTGCGTACTTTTCTCCGATATCTGGTCAGTGCCGCTGCTGCCGGATTCAGGCCACCTTTTACAACCGCTGCCCCTGCCGGAACGGTTGTAAAGCTTTCTCCCGGTTTCAGATTCTTATACCAGCCATGCTCCTGCTCTGTGGCGCCGCTTAAGGCAAGATACAGATTTCCGCCCTGTGCAGAGCCATATTCTGCCAGCCACTGTCCGGAGCTTTCAATCTGGAAAATATACGTCTCCCCTGTTTCTCTGTCCTCGGCAATTCCCATGGGAAGATACTCACAGGTAGACCAGGTGCCCTTTCCACTGTAACAATAACGGTTCAGGCCATATCCCTGATGATTGAAGCCATCTACGACCATTCCGTTTAAATTCAGCGTTTCTGCATCGTATTTCTGCCACTGTGCCTCACAGCACCAGCTGTTAAACGGCACATAGATATCTGTTTTTTTATAATAAGGTTTCTCGCCGCCTCTGGAAATTCCCTGATACATAAAAGAAGAAACATAGGTCAGCCCCTGATCCTCGCTTCCCTCGTTGATGATCTCTGTCCAGGTCTGTACTGCCGGCACTCCGTCAAACAGGCGCATATGATATACTGCTTTCAGCTTTTCCGGGGAAACCATTACGATCTCCAGCTCTTTTCCGCCGTCCTGTGCCTTCAGCTCATGGTTCTCATAAACAAAATCCACAGAGGACTGATTGATGTTGTTTTTGTAGGCATGCATATTCAGGCTGCCTGTACCGCTTCTGTGGATCTCAACAGCCGGATAACAGATATCCTCCTTCGGCTCCATAACTGTTTTTTTTACTTCCTGTGAAGAAAAATCTGCCAGCTCTACCACACCGTTTTCTCTGATACGGAACTGGATATCCAGGCCGTTTTCATGTAATTCGATCGTTTCCATTTCTCTATTTTTACAACTCATATAAAGTATCCTCCCGCTTTTCTAATCCTGCTCACAGTATAGCATCTGTTTTTTTATAAGGTGACAGGTATCATCCCCTGAATGTAAAAATGCAATATATTGTCGTATTTATTTTTACATGATATACTGTTTGCTGACAGTAAAGAGTACAGTCAATCAGACATGTAGGGCGATTTAATCGAATATCTGCATCTGTCCGACTCGCAATTTACAGCTGAAATATTTACATTCCGCTTCGCAGCATACTCAGGAGGTTTTTTCATGCCAGATATTTTCCAGGACTCTTCCCGATATTTCCATATTTCTGCTTTTTATGCTCTCTCCCTGCCTTATTTCATATGGAACATCACACACATTCCAGCTATGAGATCATGTATATCACCTCCGGTTCCTGCCGGGTTTTCTGCCTGGATGGCACACAGGACACGGAATTCCCACTGAAATCCGGGCAATTTATCTTTATCCGGCCGGATGTACCTCACAGGCTGGAGATTCCGGATGGTTTTCCCTGCTCGATCCTGAATCTGGAATTTTCCCTTACTCCCGAAAAAAGTCCGGTTGCTCTGGAGCTTCTCCTGAAAAAGGATCCCGGATTTTCCTGGTTCTGGAATTTTACGGAATCCTCCCAGGGCTTTTGCTCCGGCGCGGATTCCCGCAGCTTCGGATACAGCCTGAAGGATCTGCTCACCTTTTTACAACAAAATTCCGGTCAGATACAAAAGGAAGAATTTCTCTTCTTTCTTCTTTTCAGCCGCATGCTTACAGAGCTTGCATTCTGCGCCCGCTCCAGCCGGAGCACCCAGGGAATCGTCTATCTGAAAAAAGCGCTCCGCTATATTGACGAGCATTATCTGGAAGACATTGATATTCCTGCCATCTCTGCATATGCAGGGATCAACAAATCCTACCTGCAGGCGCTCTTTACAGAAAAAAACGGCTGCACCATCAATACCTATATCAACCGCAAGCGTATGGAACAGGCCGCCTTTCTTCTGTGCAACAGTACTCTGCACATTACGGATATTGCCTTTTCTTCCGGATACAACAGCCGGCAGCATTTTGCACATACCTTCGAAAAATTTTATCATATGAGCCCCTCCAGGTACCGAAGCCTTCATACCCGGCCTCTCCGTTCGGATACCCAAAAGAAACGCTATCATATGACTGACGGACTGATGTTGGAAAGCGAACCCTTTCCTCAGGAATAAAACTTACTTCATACACCTACACCTTCAGGCTGATACCTGCGATCCACGTCTGAGCAGCCTAAAAAAGCCGGCCAGGTACGAAGCTCTTATCTCTTCGATAACCTGGCCGGCTTTTTATATTTATTGTCAAGCGGATATTCGCAATCCTGCAGAGGACTTACTTGACTCGGTTAAAAATTTTCTATGGAAGCAGATTCTGCATACTCTTCAGGCTAATCGCCAGTGTGGAGGTATTATGCAGAAGTGCGGATGAAGTCGGCTGCAGGATACCTGCAACGCCACAGGCGATAAGACCTGCGTTAAAGGTAATAATAAAACGGTAATTACGTCTGATACGCTTCATCAGTGCATTGCTGATCTCTTTCAGAACAACAAGCTCCTGAAGATCATCTGCACCTACAGTAATATCTGCGATCTCCCGGGCAATTTCAGCGCCATCACTGATGGCGATACCGACATTGGCTGCGGAAAGTGCCGGAGAATCATTGATTCCGTCACCTACCATGATAACCTTTCTTCCGGCTGCCTTCTCTTTTTCGATGAAGTTGGCCTTATCCTCCGGAAGTACCTCGGAATAATATTCGTCCACTCCCACACGTCTGGCAATGGCTGCTGCTGTACGCTCGCTGTCCCCTGTCATCATAACGATCTTGGAAATCCCTGCCCCGCGCAGTGCTTCTACAGCAGCTTTCGCCTCCTCACGAAGGGGATCTTCAATACAGATCACGGCCGCAAGGCGTCCGTCAATGGCAAGATACAGATGGGAATACTCTTCCGGAATATTGTCGAATTTCTCCTTGCCATCCTCCGGGATCAGACATTTCTCATCTTCAAATACAAAGTGATAGCTTCCGATCACGGCCTTATGGTCTTCGATCGTAGTGGAAATTCCATGCGCTACTACATATTCAACCTTTGAATGCATCTCCTCATGGGCCAGATGCTTCTTCCTGGCAGCACTGACAACTGCCTTAGCCATGGAGTGTGGGAAATGCTCTTCCATACATGCGGCGATACGCAGCATCTCCTCCGGATCATTGTTGTCAAAAGGAACCACATCCACAACGGTTGGCTTCGCCTTTGTCAGAGTTCCTGTCTTATCAAATACGATGGTATCTGCCTCAGCCATTGCTTCCAGATATTTACCGCCCTTAACTGTAGCCTTATGTGTACCGGCCTCACGGATCGCAGACAATACAGAGATCGGCATTGCAAGCTTAAGCGCACAGGAGAAATCCACCATCAGGATCGCAAGGGCCTTGGTGGCATTTCTGGTAAGGAGATATGTAAGTGCTGTTCCTCCAAGAGTATAGGGAACCAGCTTATCTGCCAGATGCTCTGCCTTTCCCTCCAGAGAAGATTTCAGCTTCTCAGACTCCTCGATCATGGTAACGATCTTGTCATAGCGGCTGGAACCACCTACCGTCTTTACGCGGATGGTGATCTCACCTTCCTCCACAACAGTGCCTGCATAGGCAACGCTACCCTCTTTCTTGCATACAGGTACAGACTCACCGGTAAGAGAAGCCTGGTTGACCATAGCCTCTCCATCTGTAACACTTCCGTCAAAAGGAATTACGGTACCCATACGTACAACAACATCATCTCCCGGCTGGACCTCTCCGGACTCTACCAGGATCTCCTGATCCTCTCTCTTCAGCCATACCCTGCCAACATTCAGGGACATGGTTCTTGCAAGATCACCTACGGATTTCTTGTGCGTCCACTCTTCCAGGATCTCTCCGATTCCAAGCAGGAACATGATGGAGCCTGCAGTACCAAAGTCCTGACGTAATACAGACACTCCAATTGCAGTGGCATCCAGGACCGGCACCTCGATCTTACGGTGAAGAAGTGTATCGATTCCCTTCCAGATATATTTCAGGGAAGTAGCTGTTGTATAAATGGCATTCAGCGGATATGGCAGAAAAAGCCTTCTTCCGTAATGGCAGATCACCTTGGAGATCAGCTTCTCCTGATATTCTGCATTCAGCGCTCTCCCTGAGCTCTGCAGCACCTGTGAAGGAACCTCTACATCCTGATAATGAAATTCGCTGATACCACGGATAACCGCAGCTCTGCTGCCCCGATAATTTACAACTGCGTCACAGGTTCTCTCATATACCTTGGCAGAAACCACTCCATCAAGATTCTCGAGATAATACAACAGCGTATCTGCCTGCCCGTAGCTCATCCTCTTCTGAGCAAGATGGATACGAAGCCGGCCTCTTGTCTCATGTTTGATATAAAATTTCACGGAAAATCGCCTCTTTACTCAGCTGTCTCTTCTGCTGCTTCTTCTGTCTCTTCTGCTGTTTCTTTGAATGCATCCTCATCTGCAGTTTCCTCTGCTTCTGTCTCAACATCCTCTACAGCCTCTTCAGATGCTGCTCTTTCCTCATTGATCTCCTTAGCTTCAGCATAAATATCTTCAGCATTCTCCTGAAGATTCGTAGCTGTTTTCATGATGCAGTCCTTAGCTCTTAAAACGGCTGCTGTGCATCCTGTGTAAAGCTTCTTCGCATCCTTGCTTGTGAGGATCTTGATTCCTGCTGTACCGAAAAGAACGCCTGCTGCAAAAAGTCCTGATTTCTTGAATTTAAAGTCTACCATAATAATTTCCTCCTGATATATGATTTTTATTTTTTTCTGATTCCCGGTGAGGATTTTTCATGTCCGCCCCGATATTTTCATTATTATAAAATGTCTGTAAAAAAAAGTCCAGTGTTTTTTTTTGTGAATTCAACACAATTCGTTAAATTTTCAGTTATTTTTGCCTAACAGTTAATTTTTACTAATAGTTTAATCTATCTAATTCTTAGTCTGTACAAACCTCTTCTTTCCTATTATATTGTGCCATAGCTTTTCCATACTCACCCGACCTCATGAACAGGCAGCAGCGCCAGGGTACGGATATTCTGTTCACTGATCTCCCCGCAGGCCCGAAGTCCTGCAAGGATCACTTCATTAAGCTTCTGTCCGGACAGATGGCATATCGTATCATCATCCAGTTCTACTGTGCAGACGCCTTTTGTGCTGCATGCCACGCGATACATATTCTTTCGACTGATAGCACCGATGGATTCCAGCGTATTGACCATACGGTATACTGTAGCTACACCGATCTTCGGATCCAGTGCGGAAGCCCTGTAATAGATTTCCTTACAACAGGAGCACTCTCCCTCCAGGATAATGTCCAGAAGAATCTTTCTCTGTCTGGTGATGCGGAGCCCCTTCTCCTTCAGTTTCTCTATAATAAGATCCCTCTGCATCTCTGTATGTCGGTAGCATCCTGTTTTTTTCTCTTCTGTTTCGGCTTCTGCAATATGCATTCTGATCCCTCCTTTATTGAGAAAACTTTTCTTTTATCTAATAAGTTAGTATACTCCAACTTAGGTTAGTTGTAAATAACTCCTTTGAACTTTTTTTTACATATTGAGGATTCTGCCTGAATACCGTATAATGTCTCGTGAACCTGTACATAGGAAACCGTCGTTTTGACAAAATGACGAAAAATCCCCTTTCGTTTTTTCGTCAGAATGACAAGAAACTGCCGGAAACTTTGTACGATTCAGCTCTAGCTCTTTTTCTCCATTTTCGATATACTGTTAACCAGCAAAGGAAATTACGTAAAAACAATATATTAATTTTGGAGGGAAACAACAATGGCAAGTTTATCATTATCTCACATTAATAAAACTTATCCGAACGGCTTCCAGGCAGTTAAAGATTTCAACCTGGAGATCGAAGACAAAGAATTCATCATCTTCGTAGGACCATCCGGATGTGGAAAATCTACAACACTTCGTATGATCGCAGGTCTTGAGGAGATCAGCGGTGGTACACTTAAGATCGGTGACAAAGTCATGAACGATGTTGAGCCTAAGGACCGTGATATCGCAATGGTATTCCAGAACTACGCTCTGTATCCTCATATGACAGTTTATGATAACATGGCATTCGGACTTAAGCTTCGTAAAGTTCCGAAGGACCAGATCGACAAGGCTGTTCGTGAAGCAGCAAGAATCCTTGACCTTGACAAGCTTCTTGATCGTAAACCGAAGGCTCTTTCCGGTGGTCAGAGACAGCGAGTTGCTATGGGACGTGCTATCGTTCGTAATCCTAAGGTATTCCTTATGGATGAGCCTCTTTCCAACCTGGATGCTAAGCTTCGTGTACAGATGCGTATCGAGATCTCCAAGATCCATCAGAGACTGGGTGCTACCATCATCTATGTAACACATGACCAGACAGAGGCTATGACACTTGGTACCAGAATCGTTGTTATGAAAGACGGTGTTGTTCAGCAGGTTGATACACCACAGAACCTGTATCAGAAACCAGGCAACCTCTTCGTAGCTGGATTCATGGGATCCCCGCAGATGAACTTCCTTGATGTTGAGATCAAAGAAAAAGGTTCTGACGTTGTTGCAGTATTAGGCAAAGACGAACTGGTTATCCCGGCTGCTAAAGCAAAAACTCTCAAAGATGGCGGCTATGTAGGAAAAACAGTTGTTATGGGTATCCGTCCGGAAGACGTTGCAGATACACCGAATGGTTCCATGTCTTCTACAGTTAAGGTTTATGAGCTTCTTGGTGCAGAAGTATTCCTGTACTTCGATGTAAACGGAACTCAGATCACAGCTCGTGTTGATCCTGGCACAAAAGCAAAAACAGGCGATCCGGTTAAATTTGACTTCGATATGGAGAAAACTCACTTCTTCGACAAAGATTCCGAGCTTGTTATCACAAACTAAGATTAAAAATTTAAAACCCGGGGGACTTTTCTCCCCGGGTTATTTTTTTATTAAGAAAGGAATTTATTATGTCTATATCTATACAGAGAAATCTGCAGAAATGTATGGAGGACTGGAAACAGATCAGTGGTCTTGATTTCTGTCTTCTTTCAGAGGATAATTCAGTTTTTGTCGCTACCGGTGAAAGAAGGATTCCTTCTGCCGGCAAGCTGGAGGATTTCCGAAATGGAGATGCGCTGTGCACTGCCAATGCCTCCTGCTGTCTTTATAAGGTTATGGACCGTGATGAGCTTCTTTATATTCTGATTGTGTGGGGAAGCGGAGAAAGCACTTCTACGATCGGAGAACTGGCAGTCTGCCAGATCCGAAGCCTGATCGAAGCTTATTCTGAAAAAAATGACAAGAATGCTTTTATGCAGAAGCTGCTGCTTGGATCTTACAGTGAGGTCGAGGCTTTTAACAGGGCGAAGAAACTACATATTTCTTCTTCCTGTCAGCGCGCTGTCTTTCTCGTCGAGACGCGGCAGGCCGGGGATGAACATGCGCTGACTATGATCCGGAATATTTTCTCTGCGCGGACACATGATTTTATTACGTCGGTGGATGATAAGGGGATCATTATCGTGAGGGAGCTTGTCTCTACGGAGACATATGAAAATCTGGAGGCTACGGCGCATATGCTGGTGGATATGCTTGGTGCTGAGGCTATGACGCAGGCGTGGGTTGCATATAGTAATGTAGCAAATGGGCTTCGTGATCTCGCGAACGCATATAAGGAAGCGCGGATGGCGTTGGAGATCGGGAAGATTTTTTATTCCGAACGGAATGTGTTCGGGTATCGGAAGCTTGGGATTGGACGGTTGATCTATCAGCTTCCGGAGGAAGTTTGTGAGATGTTTATCGAAGAGATTTTCGATGGGGAATCTTTGGATGTGATTGATGGGGAGACTTTAAATATAATACGGACGTTCTTTGAAAATAACTTGAATTTGTCAGAGACGTCCAGGCAGTTGTATGTGCATAGGAATACACTTGTATATCGTTTTGAAAAGATACAGAAACGGTTTGGATTGGATTTGAGGTCGTTTGAGGATGCTTTGACATTTAAAATTGCGATGCTTGTTTCTGGGTATCTGCGATACCGCTCAAATCCCTGAAAACGGTGTTTTCTGTTCCTTTCTGAAAGGAAACCAAACCGTCAAGGGACTTGCCAGTCCCCTGACAACCCCTGGGCTAAGTGTTGGACGAAAATTTATCTTATGGGGAGCCCTTTGAAAAATTCTCCTGGTGTTTCAGGTCAGAAAATTTCCGTATAAATATAAGCGCAGACTTGCACGGTTGCTCCCTGAGTCTGTGCTTATTTATGTTGTTGGTTTTTCTGTATGGTTCAGATTTGCACCTTAAACTAACTAATCCTACGTATCTATTGTTCTACATGCTTCCGCAGTATCACATACTACGGGCCCGTCGACACCACGCCTTCGGCGTGCTCGCGGGAACTCCAGCTATCACGAACTCAAGTTTCCGCGCTTTTCGCGCAGCGAAACAGCCTTAGCAGTTGACGTCAACCCGTTCTGTCTTAATGCACCAGGCGTGGCCAAGTAGGGGGAGTATACACGCAATTTATTGCGTGTATGAGCAAGTAGCGTATGCGGATTGCGAATGTCCGCTGCTTGGGAGCTTCGGCCTTCGCAACTTTGAGATGCTCCCCCTCAGGGTTTCAGGAGCATCAGATGCTCGGGTGGGAGGTACAGGTACTTAGGTAAGTTGGCTCTTGGGTCCAACTGAAAATTCGGTTTAGGTCGCATCCACCAGAGAACAGCGTCTGTGTCCGCATTTGGACACTTAACCAAATACTGATGTTCGAAGGTAGTTTCTATGTAATCCTGAACTTCGAAGGGAACAGTATTCTGGCCAGGGGTATCGGCAGGTTGCATCCAGTGCCCTCGGATAGCTACATGCGTAATGTCATCCGGGACTTCCTGGGTGGTGTGGAGTTTGAGACCCCAATCCAGAGCCTCGATCTCGTAAGCCCCCAGCTTACGAGCCCTGGAATTGTTTTTGCAGCCGGTGAGGCGGGCTACTTCGAGGAGGCCTGGCTGCTCGAAGAGGTGCCTGGTGTCTCCGAAGGTCAGGGTTCTGCCGTCTTTGAGGAGCATGAGTTCTTTGCAGAAGCGGAAAGCTTCGTCACGGCTATGTGTTACCATGATCATGTCGCCCTGGTATTGTTTGAGGAAGTCTTCCATGTCTTTCTGGAGGGTGTCCTTGAGGTAGCCGTCGAGGGCGGAGAATGGTTCGTCGAGGAGGATCGCCTCTGGTTCTCCGATCATCATTCTTGCGAGGGCTACTCGCTGCTGCTGACCGCCGGAGAGCTGGGATGGGTAGCGGTTTTCGAGTCCGTCGAGGTGGTATCTCTTAACAAAGTCTGCTACTTTGGCATCCTGAATTCCTTTTTCTCCGCGGAAACCGCATTTGATGTTGTCCTTTACTGTCATGGTCGGGAAAAGGGCATAGTTCTGAAAAAGGTAGCCGATCCTTCTCTCCTGTGGTTTGAGATTGATCTTTTTTTCAGAGTCAAACACAGTTCTTCCGTTGATGATGATCTTTCCCTTGTCCGGTTTCTCGATTCCGGCGATGCAGCGCAGGGTCATGCTCTTGCCGCTTCCAGATGCTCCGAGGATCCCTGTTGCGGAGCTTTTGCTGTCGAATGCTGTTTTCAGCGAAAATCCCTTAAAGCTTTTTTCTATTTCTACATGGATGGCCATTAAATCCACCTCCTGCTCTTCATTCCCCTGCCGGAAACGATATTGATGAGTGCCACGATCGCGAATGAGATCACCACGATCACCACAACCCAGAAACCGGCAACATCATAGTTTCCTGCCGAGGTTTCTGCTGCGATCGCTACGGAAACGGTTCTTGTCTTACCGAGGATGTTTCCTGCAAGCATGGAAGTTGCACCGTACTCTCCGATCGCTCTCGCAAAGGCAAGTACAGTTCCGGAGGCGATTCCCGGACCTGCTGCCGGTACGATGACCTTCCAGAAGATCTTGCGGTCGCTCATTCCCAGGGTCTGTCCTGCATAGATCAGGTTTACGTCCACCTGCTCAAACGCAGCTCTGGCGTTGCGGTACATCAGCGGAAATGCGATCACTGCTGCTGCAATGACGCAGCCTTTCCAGGTCTGTACAACTTTGAAGTCAAAATTTTCGAGAAGGAACTTACCGAATGAGCGTCTGAGGCTGAAGATCAAAAGGAGAAAGAAGCCTGCAACTGTCGGTGGAAGAACCAGCGGCATCGTGAGGATCCCATCCAGAACCGCTCTGGAACCTGGTTTGAGTTTCATGATCTTTCTTGCACAGAAAATTCCCAGAAAAAATGCGATCGTAGTTGCCACTACGCCTGTCTTGAGGGATATCCACAGGGGACTCCAGTTTATATCCTGTAAAAATTCCATCATTGTATTATTTCCCCTTTATCAGCAAAAAGGGGCAGACTATGATCCGCCCCTTTTGCTGACTTTTTATTTTTTATATTAGTTGGCAGCTTCCTCTGTTGCTTCTGCTTCAGCGTCATCTGCTGTTTCTTCTGCTGTGTATGGAGCGAATCCGTACTCTTCGAATACTTTGAGAGCATCATCTGTCTGAAGGTATGCAAGGAATGCATCTGCTGCCGCTGCTTCGGACTCAGATGCCTCTGCATCCTCTGTCAGTCCTACCGGGTAAAGAACTGGTGTCTCAAGGGATCCAGCTGGTGCTTCTGCGATGATGTCAACTTTATCTGCTACGGAAGCTGCATCTGTTGCGTATACGATACCAATCTCGTTACTTCCTTCGCTGACGGATGCGAGAACGTCTGTTACGTTTTTACCTTCGTTGATCTCCATCTTGTTTACATCATCTTCGATTCCGAGGTTCTTGAAGATCTCACGGGAGTACTGTCCAACCGGTACATCCTCTCCTGCCAGAGCGATGTTAGCTGCGTCTGTGATGTTCTCAAATCCTGTAACCTTGGTTTCTCCGTCCTTTGGTTTGATCAGAACAACTTTGTTCTCAAGGAGATCTACTACGGAATCTTTCTTAGCGAGATCTTCGTCTACCAGAGCGTCCATCTGTTTGGTTGCTGCTGAGAAGAAGATATCACATCTGGAACCTTCTTCGATCTGTGTCTGAAGTGTTCCTGAGCTGTCTGCGTTGAAAAGGATATTTACATCCGGATATTCCTCGTTGAAATCCTTCTGGATAACTTCCATAGCGTTGTTAAGGCTTGCTGCGATAAATACATACAGATCTCCACTTGCGTCATCTGCTGTTGCTGCCTGTACACTTCCTGCGCTCATGCCTGCTGCCAGCACACCTGCAAGCATTACTGTAACTAATTTTTTCTTCATATTTTTTCTCCTTTTGTTTATTGTTGTTCTGTTTTGTTCGGTTTTGCCATGTTTTATTTATTTTATCTCAGGTGGCTATTCTTGTCAAACGATTCGCCCTGTGCTATGATAGAAAATGTTAATAAAACCCAAAAATATTTTTATAGGAGAAAAAATTTTATGAAATTAAGTGCACGCAATCAGTTAAAAGGAAAAGTAATCGACATCAAAACAGGAGCTGTCAACTCTATCGTAACTCTTGACATCGGAGGCGGCAACATCATCGTTTCCACAATTTCCTGCTCTGCAGTAGAAGAACTTGGACTGGAAGTAGGATCTGACGCTTATGCAGTGATCAAGGCTACTAACGTTATGGTTGGTATTGATGAATAAACTCTATACCGCCCAGGAAGTTGCAGACAGACTAAGGGTCAAAAAGACGACGGTATATGAGCTGATCAAACGAGGGGAACTTTCCTCCTCAAAGATCGGCAAGCAGCTTCGGATCAGCGAAGAACAGCTTGCAGAATATCTCAAGGGAACTGTTTCTGATTCCGAACAGCGTCCTGCTTCTCCTGATTTCCGCCCGGAGAGTTCTCTTCTCAAAAGGGATTATCTCCTTAATTCCAGCGGACTTATCATCAGTGGACAGGCTCCTTCTGTGATGGAGCTTCTGATGGGGCAGATGGCTGCACATCCTCTGGGACTGCCGATCCTTCATTCTCATATGAACAGCTACAACGGTCTTTACTCTCTTTATTTCGGGAAAGTACATGCCGCTGCTGCCGGAGTTTTTGCAGAAGATATCACTCCTCTGCTGCCGGGAATCCCACTTGCACTGCTTACACTCTATGAATTTACACTTGGGTTATATATTAAAGAAGGAAATCCCAAGGACATTTCCGGTATCCAGGATCTTACCCGCAAGGACATCATTCTTGCCAACCGTGAAAAAGGCAGTACCAGCCGGATCTATCTGGATAAACAGCTTAAGAAAATGCAGATCCCTACTTCTTCCATATCCGGATATCAGAAAGAATTCGTTTCTGACTTTTCTGCCGTTGCTGCAGTGATCGACGGACACTGTGATACTGTGATCGGAGAAAAAGCTGTCGTTCTCAACGCCGGAAAGCTGGACTTTATTCCACTTCTCAAAGTTCCGATGTATCTTGTCATGGAGGCCTCTTCTCTGGATTCTCCCGGATTTCAGGCACTCATCGAGATCACCCGTTCCGACGAATTCAAGATTGCACTCCGCGGTCAGAACTGTTATTACACGGCTCATACCGGAGAACTGTCTTATTTATAAAGAATATATATTTTTGTACATAAAAAATCTGCCCCTCCATTTAAGGATGCGGGCAGATTCTTTTTTGTTAATAATCCCAGTCTGAACTGCTGGACTCGTCTGTGTCATAGCCTTCGTCAGCATAACCACCGTCGTCATAGGAACTATCATCATAGCTGCCATCGTAACTGTCATCATAGCTTCCGTCATTATAATCATCACTGCTGTCGCTGGAATCATCATAGGAGCCGTCATAACTGCTGTCGTCGTTGCTGTCATAAGAGTTATCATAGGAATCACTACTGCTGTCGGAACTGCTGTCATAAGAGTCACTGCTGTCACTGGAAGAACTGTCGCTGGAACTGCTGTCCTCTGAACTCTCATCACTGCTGTCACTCGTCTCCACTGAATTTCCTCTTGTATCTGTTTCTTTCTTTGTGGAAAGGCTCATATAACGCAGGTATACAGAAGATGTACTGTCGTCAAGCATCAGAGAAGCTTTTTCCATATCTCCAAAGTTTACAGAATAAATCTCATAGCTGTTTCCATCTGCTGTGACAAGCTTCATATCATAATTTGCAGAAGTACTGTCAGAAGTGCTCTCTGATGAGTCTCCGGACTCTGTTGTGCTGGAAGAAGTCTCTCCGCCATAATACATCTGCACCTGTTCAGCAGCCTTGATGGAAGACTCCATAGAGATCAGGTTCTTGCCCCAGTCTCCGTCTTCATTTCCGGAAGTTCTCAGATAGAGTTCACGGATATCACTCTGAAGACTGTTTGACAGATAAATAAACTTCGCCTGCGCTGTCTTGGTACCGATCATCTTCGGTGCCGGTGTGGAAGTCGGAAGTGGTGTTACGGTTGCCGGAACAACGGTAGGTGTCGGTGTCGCCATCGGAGTCGGTGTTACTTCAATGAGTTCTCCACCCTTGCCTCCGCATCCGGCCAGTGTCAATGCCATAGCCGCCGCTGCGACCATAGCGATATATTTAGATTTATGCATGTTTTCAACCATCCTTTCTGAACTGCAACGAATTACAGTCAAAACTCTCTTGTTTTTCGCGTTCATTATCCCACGGATTTACTTAAATGTCAAATTAAGCAATTATCCAAGGAAATTTCTGCCGATAAAATATCCGAGTACAAGGATACCGAGAACGATTCGATACCATCCAAAAGCCTTGAAATCGTGCTTTTTGATGTAACCCATCAGGAACTTGATCGCGATAACAGAAACAAAGAAAGCTACCACAACGCCTGTTACCAGTGTCAGGATCTCAGCCGGTGTAAAGGCAAAGCCGAATTTTACCAGTTTCAGAAGGCTGGCTCCGAACATAACCGGGATCGCCAGGAAGAAGGTAAATTCTGCTGCTACTGTTCTTGAGGTTCCTACAAGGATTCCACCGATGATTGTAGAACCGGAACGGGATGTTCCCGGCACTACAGACAGTACCTGAAAGATGCCAATCTTGAACGCTGTAGCAAAACTTAAGTCTTCAAGGGAAGTACAGGTCGGTTTTCTTCTCTTATTGTAGTTTTCAACAAGGATAAAGATCACACCGTAAACGATCAGGGCGATCGCAACGACTACATAGTTGTTGAATTTCTCTTCGATAAAATCATTGAACGGAAGGGCGATCACGATCGTCGGGATGCAGGCTACCACGATCTTAAACCAGAGGATCCATTTGTCCTTATCACAGAATTTCTCAACAAAAGTCAGCGCGATACGGGAAACCGGATTCTTGCGGGCAAGCTGCGCTTTCTTTTTCTTCGGGATCTGCCTTATGTAGAACGGCCACAATTTCCCCCAGTACAGGACTACGACCGCAAGGATCGCACCCAACTGAATGACAACCAGGAAAAAATCCTTGAACTCTGTGGCCATATCCATCTTGATAAATTCATCTACCAGGATCATATGACCGGTACTGCTGATCGGAAGCCATTCTGTGATTCCCTCTACGATGCCGAGGATCACAACTTTTATAAACTCCAAAACACTCATGTTTCTTTTCCTCTCTGTTTTTATTTTTGATCCAGAACTTTTCTCTGAACTTATATAGTATATTACAGTTTCCGTGGTTCGTAAACCTTTCGATGCATTTTCGTTCAAAGTTTAACTTTTGTTTAGATTTCCTGTAATACACAAGACCGGAGAAACATCGTCTGTCTCTCCGGTCAGTAAATTATTATGTCTTATCTGATTTATCTGCTTGCGATCGTTGCAATGTCGATCAGTGTCAGGTTATGAAGGTCTGTGTTCTCAAGGCTGGTTACAAGTGCTTCTGCTGTATCCAGACTGGTAAGGACATTGACACCTGTCTCGATCGCGTTTCGACGGATCACGAAACCATCCTTCTGGTGTTCTACACCCTGCGGCGGTGTGTCGATGACAACGTCGATCTTATGTCCGAGGATAAGGTCCATAAGGTTCGGTGCAGGCTGTTCCAGTTTGTTGGTACGGATCGCTTTGATTCCGTTTTCTTTGAGGACTTTGGCGGTTCCTCTTGTTGCGTAAATGCGGTATCCAAGAGCCTCGAAACGTCTTGCGATCGGAACAACTTCTTCATGGTCTTCGTCCTTGACGGTGATGATCATGTTCTTGTATTTCGGAAGTTTGATCCCTGCTCCGATAAAGGCTTTGTAGAGGGCTTCATTGAAGTTCTCTGCAATACCAAGGCACTCACCTGTGGATTTCATTTCCGGTCCAAGGCTGATATCTGCGCCGCGGATCTTCTCGAAGGAGAATACCGGCATCTTAATCGCGATATGTTTTGCCTCCGGCTGAAGTCCCGGTTCGTAGCCCATATCTTTGAGTTTGTATCCGAGGATAACCTTGGTTGCCAGCGGCACGATCGGGATTCCTGTCACCTTGCTGATGTAAGGTACGGTACGGCTGGAACGTGGGTTTACTTCGATAACATATACTTCTTCGCCGCAGACGATGAACTGGATGTTGATCATTCCGATTACATGGAGTGCCTGTGCCAGACGGCGTGTGTACTCTGCGATCGTATTCTTTGCATTCTGGCTGATAGTCTGTGCCGGATATACGGAGATACTGTCACCGGAATGGATACCTGCACGTTCGATGTGCTCCATGATTCCAGGGATCAGGATATCCTCGCCATCGCATACCGCATCAACTTCAATCTCCTTACCCATCAGGTACTTATCTACCAGGATCGGGTGTTCCTGTGCGATCTGGTTGATGATTCCGATGTATTCCTCTACATCCTCATCACTGACTGCGATACGCATGCCCTGTCCACCAAGTACATAGGAAGGACGAACAAGTACCGGATAGCCAAGTTCGTTGGCTGCTTTTTTGGCTTCTTCGGCGGTAAATACGGTATGTCCCTTCGGTCTCGGGATCTGGCATTTCTCCAGGATCTCATCGAAGAGCTCACGGTCCTCTGCCGCGTCAACATCCTCTGCTGATGTTCCGAGGATCTTGACTCCCATTTTCATCAGTGCTTCGGTAAGTTTGATCGCGGTCTGTCCACCGAACTGAACAACTGCTCCGTCCGGTTTCTCGATATTTACGATGTTTTCCACATCTTCCGGTGTCAGCGGCTCGAAGTACAGTTTGTCTGCGATATCGAAGTCGGTGCTGACTGTTTCCGGGTTGTTGTTTACGATGATCGTCTCGTAGCCCTCTTTTTTAAATGCCCAGGTACAATGTACGGAGCAGAAATCGAACTCGATACCTTGTCCGATACGGATCGGTCCGGAACCAAGGACGAGGACTTTTTTCTTATCATGGGTAGCTACGGCTTCGTTTTCTGTGTCCGGTCCGCCATATACAGAGTAGTAATATGGTGTTGCGGCTGCAAACTCAGCAGCACAGGTATCTACCATCTTGTATGCGGCTGTGATCTTGTAGCCCTGACGGAGAGCCTTGATGTCTGCCTCTGTTCTTCCGCAGAGGTCTGCGATCACGTAGTCCGGGAATTCCATGCGTTTCGCCTCAAGAAGAAGTTCTTCTGTCAGCGGCTGGGTCCTGAGTGCCTGTTCCATCTCTACCAGGATCGCGATCTTGTCGATGAACCATCTGTCGATCTTGGTGATCCTGTGGATGTATTCCTTGGAAATATCTCTGCGGATCGCTTCTGCGATCTTCCAGATACGGCGGTCATCTACAACTGCCAGCTCGTCGATCAGCTCGTCTTCATCAAGTCCTGTAAAATCGTAGGACATCAGGCTGTCCACGTGCTGCTCCAGAGAACGGATAGCTTTCATGAGTGCACCCTCAAAGTTATGGCAGATACTCATAACCTCACCGGTAGCTTTCATCTGAGTAGTCAGTGTTCTCTTAGCTGTGATGAATTTATCAAATGGAAGTCTCGGGATCTTGACTACACAGTAGTCAAGCATCGGCTCGAAACTTGCGTATGTCTTGCCTGTGATCGCATTCGGGATCTCATCGAGGGTATATCCAAGAGCAATCTTTGCTGCAACTTTGGCGATCGGGTAACCGGTTGCCTTACTTGCCAGTGCGGAAGAACGGCTTACACGAGGGTTTACCTCGATAACACAGTACTCGAAGCTCTCCGGATGAAGGGCGTACTGTACGTTACATCCACCTGTGATACCAAGCTCTGTGATGATGTTCAGAGCGGAAGTACGGAGCATCTGATATTCCTTGTCTCCAAGTGTCTGGGACGGTGCGACTACGATGGAGTCACCAGTATGGACACCAACCGGATCGATGTTTTCCATGTTGCAGACTGTGATGCAGTTTCCTGCACTGTCACGCATTACTTCGTATTCAATTTCTTTCCATCCTGCGATGCAGCGTTCTACCAGAACTTCTCCTACACGGGAAAGTCTGAGTCCGTTCTCGAGGATCTCTCTCAGTTCATATTCGTTGTTGGCAATACCGCCGCCGCTTCCGCCAAGGGTGTAAGCAGGACGGAGAACGACCGGATAACCGATGGTTCTGGTAAATGCGACACCATCTTCTACGGTTGTTACGACCTTGGAAGCTGCGACCGGCTCGCCAATCTTTTCCATGGTGTCCTTGAATTCCTGACGGTCCTCTGCCTTCTTGATGGTCTCTGCAGTGGTACCGATCAGGCGCACATTGTGTTCCTTGAGGAACCCTTTTTCTTCCAGTTCCATTGCAAGGTTCAGACCTGCCTGTCCTCCAAGAGTCGGAAGAACGCTGTCCGGTTTCTCCTTGAGGATGAGCTGTTCTACAACTTCTACAGTAAGCGGCTCGATGTAAACTTTGTCCGCGATATCTTTGTCTGTCATAATGGTTGCAGGGTTGGAGTTCAGAAGAACTACTTCCATGCCTTCTTCCTTGAGAGAGCGGCATGCCTGTGTACCTGCATAGTCGAATTCTGCTGCCTGACCGATGATAATCGGACCGGAGCCAATTACAAGAACTTTGTGGATATCTTTATTTCTCGGCATGATCTGTTCCTCCCATCATTTCCATAAATCTGTCAAACAGGTAGCTGGAATCCTGCGGTCCAGGGCAGGCTTCCGGATGAAACTGTACGGTAAAGATGTTTTTGCCGATGTAAGCCATACCTTCGTTGGTACCGTCGTTTACATTGACAAAAGCAGGTTTCGCGATTCCCTTCTGCTCCAGGATATCTGAGTCAACAACATATCCATGGTTCTGTGAGGAAATGTAAACACGTCCTGTCGCAAGATCCTTGACCGGATGATTGCCGCCTCTGTGTCCATATTTCATCTTGTGTGTATCTCCGCCTGTTGCAAGTGCCATCAACTGATGTCCGAGGCAGATCGCAAAGATCGGCACATCAGATTCATACAGCTTACGGATTTCTTCTATTATAGTAGTACACTCCTTCGGGTCTCCAGGACCATTGCTGAGCATGATTCCGTCCGGGTTGTCCGCAAGGATCTCTTCTGCCGGTGTAAGTGCCGGATAGATGGTTACCTGGCAGCCTCTCTCATTCAGGGAACGGGCGATATTGCGCTTCGCGCCGAAGTCCATGAGAGCTACTTTGGGTCCATTGCCCTTGAGAACGTCCTTCTCACGGCAGGTAACTTTCTCGACTACTTTTCCAGTTGTATATGCTTTTAAGCGGGGGATTATTTCATCTAAGTTGTAGTTTTCGTTGACTGTGATCATACCATTCATGGTACCTTTTTCACGAAGAATTTTGGTAAGAGCACGGGTGTCAATACCTGCGATACCCGGTATATCATGTTTTTCAAGAAAATGCTGGATCGTATCCACGCTTCTGAAGTTGCTTGGGATACGGGATAATTCACGAACAATAAAACCATCGATCCAGGGCTTCCTGGACTCCTGGTCCTCATAACAGATACCATAATTGCCAATCAGAGGATAAGTCATGCAGACCGCCTGTCCTGCATACGATGGGTCAGTCATTACTTCGAGATATCCTGTCATGGAAGTATTAAAAACAATCTCACTGATGACTTCTCTTGTTGAACCGATACTGGTTCCTTTAAACACATGGCCGTCTTCTAATATCAGAAATGCTTTCATATAATCTCCCTTTCTGCTTTTTATCTAAATCTTCAAGATTGTATCATAAGAGTTTTGTTTTTTCAACAGATTCCGACACTAAAAATAATTCAGTTGTACTCAAAAACTTTTCTTTGGTAAATTGTTGCAGTTGAAAAGACAAACCAAAAAATTAAAACTATTTTTGATTTTACTCTTGACATTTCATCCCTCATAGGTTATTATAATCAGGCAGTCGGCGAGTTCGACTGATTATATCAAATGCAGAAGTGGCGGAATTGGCAGACGCGCAGGCTTCAGGTGCCTGTGGTCGCAAGATCGTGTGGGTTCAAGTCCCATCTTCTGCATTTAATCAGACAATGTCTGATTCATATTGAAATGCAGGAGTGGCGGAATTGGCAGACGCGCAGGCTTCAGGTGCCTGTGGTCGCAAGATCGTGTGGGTTCAAGTCCCATCTCCTGCATTCTTTTTTTGTCTTAATATGGTAAATAATATCCCGCAGCATCTCATCTCAAAGATTCTGCGGGATTTTTATTACATTGCAGTCAGAGAAGTATCGGTGACTCTCTTATTATTTACTTCTGATCTGATAAACATCCACATTTCCGATTGTCTTTATAAACACTGCCTGTGCACTGCTGTCATAATACTGACGGATATACTTCAGTGTCAGGTCAATATTATCATCCACCAGATAAATGCTGTCATTGTTGATCACATCTCTGTAAGGATTTGTGATCCCATGCGCCTCCATCTCCTGCGTATATCCAGGTGTCCGGCATTCCCATCCGCCAAACCAGTACACATTGTCCAGAAGATTCTCCGGCATCCGGTCAAACGGACCATAACATACGATCTCAGAAAGCATTCCACTCTTTGCCAGATACGTATGCTCCTTATTTGTTCCGAGCGTTTCCAGAACTGCCCTCTGGCTCACTCTTGCCTCCGGGATAGTCGAAGTCATGATCCTCCAGTCTCTGTACATCAAAAACTGCCCTGCTGCCACACATACTATGCACAATACCACAGACATCTTCGCATCCATATGCCTGAGTTTTCCTGCTGAAATGATCCACAGCATCACGAGACATGCGCTGAACCACAGACCGACATCGACACGGTTCACCATATACCGCCCCTGATAATACAGGTAAAAATATACCGCCATGAGCATCATCCACTCTGCCAGCACAGAAAGTACGGAAAAGATATCTTTCTGTCCCCAGATCAGCCAGACCAGCACAAAAACAGCAAAAACATAAAACATCGGCATTTTGAGAAGATCAGAAGGATACCGCTTCAGAAATGCCGTCACAGTCTTTCCTGTCAGCGGACGCTTCTGTTTCAGATCCACCAGTTTCTTCATGACATCTGTATTAAATTTCTCTGTGTCATTGAAATTCCAGCTTCGGTACAGTTCATAGGCATCCCTGCTGATCCCGAGTTCTTCATAAATTTCCTGATTGCTATCATAATCCGGAAATCCATAGTCCAGAAGCCTGGAACGAAACTGGTTGAACTCCTGGTATTCTTTCCACTCCGCACTCTGGTAGTTTGAAGCATCCCATCTGTCCACGCCAAACACACACGCCAGAAGGACTCCAAATGTCAAAACACACAGTCCCAGTCTGCGAAGTTTCCTGCCCTTATATTTCCTGAGATCAAATAAGAAAAGAAGTCCTGCTCCTGCCATCAGACCGCAGCTTGCCCAGAACTGGTCCTCCCGGTACATATAAGCCATAATTCCGAGGCAGATACCAAAGACAGCCTCAGCCCAGGACCATCTCTCCTTCTCCAGCACATAAAGCAGTAAAAAAACGGATGCCGCCGCTGCAATTCCTGCTGTCTTGGTAAACTGCAGATGAATGTATCCTTCATAACCAAATCCACATACAAGGATCAGAGAAAGACACAGGCCGGAAATTCCTTCCAGCCTGTTTATTAATACATAAGTCACTGCAGTAAATGCCACCAGAAGAATCACATACTGAAAAATCGTGTACCACGGCAGTCTGCCTGTCACTGCGTACAGAAACCGGTAGATCACACCCAGCCCGTAATTCTGAAATACCAGGTGTGCATCCTTCACTCCTCTCAGTCCGCTTCCAAGTTCTGCAAAAACAATATCATCATTTGTCTCAAACGATGGGCGCATTACCAGCACCATCGCAAACAGCACCAGAAGATTTGCGGCCAGTGCCATGGATATTTCTTTGCATTTCTGTTTTAAATTCATTCTGTCATTTCCTGTCAACTTTATTTGTTCAGATAATTGTATACTGTTCCCGAAATACTTTTGATGCGCGGGATCGCATAGCCTTCACTTCCGGTTCTTGAAAATACACAGATCACATAATCTGTCTTTTTTCCAAAAACAATTGCCATGTCATGGTCAACACTTGAAGTTTCTCCTGTCTTGTTTGCAACTTTGACTCCCGATGGAAGCCCTGACGGGATCTTCCATCTTCTTGTCTGTCTCAGAAGAAGGTTCAGCATTGCTCTGGAATAGCTGGATGACACACAGGTTCCATTATAAATACGCTCCAGAAGAACTCCGCAGTCCTTTGCAGAAGATACATTGCTGCTGCCATCACCGACATAAGAAGAAGCTGCCGGATGAAGGCTGTGATGACAGCCTGTCTCAGTGTAGCCTTTGGCACTCAGATAGCGGTTAATCGTCCTTGCACCATCGAGGAAACTTCTGGATTTGCTGTTGTATCGGATCAGCTGATTGCATGCCTCATTATCACTTACTGTGATCATATCTGTCAGAAGGCTTTTTACAGTTGCATTATAGCTTAAATTTCCCCGCTTGATCTGGTCGAACGTCGATGCCATGACAAATGCCTTGATCGTACTCGCCGGATACATTTGCTGGTCATTCAGATTGATCACGACGCCATTCTTAAGGTCTTTGACATAAACGGACCAGGAACCGCCGTAGCTGTTCAGCATCTGACTCAGTTTCTTCTTGAGACTGTTCAGTTTCATATCCTCTCTGGAGCATTTATGCCCCTCAAAGTCCACGTAACTTCCGTCCGGTACTTTCTTACTTCTGGCAATAGTTCCGTCTGACTGAAGATAATAGCCGTATCTCCAGCAATTCTCATAACACTTGCCATAAGGTGTGAGTAGATACTTCTTCCCTCCGACAGTGATCCAGCCTTTCTTCCGGTAGAGACTTCCGTTCTGTCCGCCAAAATAATAGGTTCCCTTAAACTGCTTTCTGCCAAGTGTCGTGTTTACCTTGTGGAAATGTTTGCCTGTACAGAGACGTCCTCTGTTGTCAAACATATAGTAGCCACTCTTTAATCGGTTCCCTGCTGGTACTTTGACGTAGTTGAAACCGCCGACACTTCTGCCATTCTTGTCCCTGAGCCACCAGTTATAGCCTGTATCAAGGATATATCTCCCACTGGAACCCACCAGTTTGATCTTTACCGTCTTTTTTGTCGTTGATGCGGCCTGTGTTTCTGATGCCGGGACTGCCACAAGACCCGCAGACAAAATCATAAACAATACTGTAAGCAGCAGACCCCTTGCCAGCCTGCCGCCTGATCCTGCCGTCCGTTTTTCTTTCTCTTTCATAACCGCCACTCCTGTTATCTGATTTCGTTATTCAGTTTTTTCTTCCTGTACACTGTCTTCTTTCTCTGGAACTTCGTTCGCCTCTGACTCTGATACTTCTTCCTGTACAGTCTCTTCTTTGGAGAGGCTGACTTTACTCCCTGTCTCCTCTGTGCCGTCTGTCACATCAACTTCTTCGGAAGTTTCCTCGGTCTCATAAATCTCCTCGGCTGTTCCGTCCACAGTATCACCGGCTTCTTCCTCCGGTTCCGGAATCGGGCAGGCTGCCCCGCATCTGGAACAGAACGCATCATTTCTGCCAATCGGATTACCGCAGGATGGACAGAATCTGTTTCCTTTGACACCGTCCATCTCTTCTTTGTATTTGTCTACCTGGGCCATTCTGTCATCGATCTGTTCACAGATTGCCTTCTCCTCTTCGTCTACCGGAACGCCATCTCTGTAGCGTTTGTAGATGATCTTGCCGAGATCTGCCATCGCCTTGTTGATCTGTCTTTCTTCACCGGAGATCTTGTTTCTGAGGCGCTGTGTCTCATAGACTTCCTCTGCACGGCCGCTCAGTTCTCGTGCTGTCTTTGTGAGTGTTTCTCCTAAGGTGCCAAAAAAATCCTTTGCCATAATAAAATTCCTCTCTTTCTTATGAAATCCTAGTTATTCTCTGTAAGAAGTGGAACTTCCTGCCCGCGGAGCAGGATCTGTGGTCCTCCGGTTCCTTCAATATATTCCTTCGTAATGATAACTTCACCAATGCTGTCATCCTTCGGGATCTCATACATGATATCCAGCATATATTCCTCCAGAATTGCACGAAGTGCTCTGGCTCCTGTATCCTTCTCCATGGCTTTGGCTGCGATCGCATGAAGTGCACCGTCGTCAAATTCCAGTTTCACCTCATCCAGTGCCAGAAGCTTCTGATACTGCTTGAGAATTGCGTTACGTGGCTCAGAAAGGATCTTGACCATCATATCCTCATCCAGTCCGTTCAGCGTAAAGATGATCGGCAGACGGCCAAGGAATTCCGGAATCATTCCGAAGTTTCGAAGATCCTCTACGGTCACTTTCTCCAGAAGATGTGGATCATTGTCGTATTTGTCCTTCAGGTCCGCATAAAATCCAATGGATGCCTGCTTGTTCAGTCTCTCCTTAATGATGTCTTCAATATCCGGGAATGCACCGCCACAGATAAACAGGATATTTCTGGTATTTACTGTAGTCAGCGGAACCATTGCATTCTTGCTGTTTGCTCCGATCGGAACCTCTACATCAGCTCCCTCCAGAAGTTTCAGCATTCCCTGCTGTACAGCTTCTCCACTTACATCTCTCTGATTGGTGTTTTTCTTCTTGGCGATCTTATCGATCTCATCGATAAAGATAATACCGTGTTCCGCCTTCTCCACATCGTTGTCTGCTGCTGCCAGAAGCTTGGAAACAACGCTCTCAATGTCATCCCCAATATAGCCTGCCTCAGTCAGAGAAGTCGCATCCGCGATCGCGAGCGGCACATCCAGAAGCTTCGCCAGTGTCTTGACAAGATAGGTCTTGCCACATCCTGTCGGTCCGATCATAAGCATGTTGGATTTCTCGATAGCGATATCGTCCATCGTATCTGTTGCAACTCTCTTGTAGTGATTGTAGACCGCCACAGACATAACCTTCTTGGCATGCTCCTGTCCGATCACGTACTCATCCAGTGTTGCTTTGATCTTGTGCGGTGCAGGGATCTTCTTAAGATCCAGAACCGGCTCAGCTTTCTTTTCTTTTTTCTTAGGTTTGACCTTCTGATGCTGTGTCGGGTTCTGTAAACTGCTTAAATCAATCATGCTGATATTCGGCATGTTAAAAAGATCATTATAATTAAAATTGCTGCTGCTCATCTGCTGGTTCATGCTGTCAAAACTCTTCTGCATGCAGTCCGAACAGATATGTATGTTATTTGGAAGATCGATCATCTTACCCGCCTGCTTCTCTGATCTGCGGCAGAGGGTACAGAATTTCTCCGATTCATACTTGTTGTCGTCATCCTCATTTTGAATCTCTTCCTCTATGATATCATCGTTGTATTTATCTGACATAATTTGCTCCTTTCGGTTTTGGTTCTGTAAAATACAGAACGCACAGGCCCCCGAACCTGATCCTGGTCCAGAGCCTATGCGTTCATTATATCATAACCATCCAAACTGTAAACTAAAGTTTTTATAAAATACTTATCCTATAACCACGCTTCAGTCTCCATATCCTGACTTCGGGCGTTTCCCCAGAGTTACCTGCACAGTCTGTTCCTCGTACTGTCCATCCTCTGCCCTTGAAATCGTCACATCAACCGTCTCACCGGCTGCATAATAGACCATCTTGCTCTCAAGATCATCCCTGCCAGTAACTGCCTGTCCGTCAAATCCCGTGATGATGTCACCCTTCTGGATCCCTGCGTTCGCAGCAGCTTCACCTTCGCTTACTTCGCTTACAAAAACACCTACAGGCATGTCAAACATCTCCATTGTCTCAGAAGAAAGATCTACTGGTGTAATTCCCAGATAAGACGCTTCCGAGCTGTCTACCTTGTCTCTTGTCTGACGGCTCATCAGTTCCTCCAGGATCGGCTGTGCTTTGGAAATCGGAATAGCATATCCCATTCCTTCTACTGCATTACTTGCAAACTTGGCTGAATTGATTCCGATAACCTCACCCTTCATGTTGAGAAGCGCACCACCGCTGTTACCCGGGTTGATTGCCGCATCTGTCTGAATAAGCCCGGATCCGGTCGTATCATCTGTAGAAATGGTTCTGTTCAATGCGCTGATCCAGCCGGAAGTTACAGACTGTCCGTAACCAAGCGCATTACCAATTGCAACTACCTGCTCTCCAACATCCAGATCATCTGAAGTGTCAAGCTGTGCGATCTTAATACTGGAAAGTGTATCTGCCGGAATATCCGACTTCGCAACTGCGATCACCGCCAGATCGTTTGTCTCATCTGTTCCCTTGATCTTGGCACTGACAGCATCCTCTACATTGACATCTCCGGTGCTGTCAGAAGCAGTCTCTGCTGCTTCCTGCTCTGCGCTGACCACATCATCGCCCATAAAGCAGACACTTAAGGTCGTTGCTCCGGATACTACATGATTATTGGTCGCGATCAGGAGTTCGTCGTCATTTTCCCCAACGATAATGCCTGATCCACTGCCCTCACTGGAATACTGCTGTGTGCTTCTGGAAGAAAATCCAAATCCGAAATAATACGGAATTTCCTGAATGCTTACTGATGTGATCGCCACGACCGTCGGCATCGCTGCCCTGGCCACACTTGCTACACTTCCTGCTGTTCCCGTGGCAGCTGTGTCTTCCTGCCCTGTTCCTGAATCAGCAGATGCTTCTGTCACAAGCTGTGCTGTATCTATCTGTTCCTGCACGGTATCTGTCTGTGTCGTATCTGTTATAAAACCTGCTGCCAGATTCACACCCTGAAAAACAATGCCTGCTACCAGACCAAATACAACTGCAAGTCCAATCGTGGTGCCCAGTCTGTTCCGTGGTTTCTGTTTTCCTGGAGTCACTCTTTTATCTGATGTTCCTGAATTCTGCGTCGTTGTTCCCTGATGCATATGATAGTGTGCGTAGGAAGGCGGCACATTCGAATCTTCTACTGTCTTCTCATACTGCGGAGCCGAATTCCATCTTCTTTCATCGTCCATCTTTCTGCTCCTTTCTCTTATCCTTTTCTTGTATGAAAACAGTGTATCAGTCAATTGTGTTCAAAGTGTGATAACTCCTTTAAAAAAGCGTGTGTTGCTGTTTGTTTCCCTTCTCTCAGTCTGGTCAGAATGCCTTCCAGTAATAGGGACTCATTGTACACCACATAACGACTCTGCGAGGAAGTTTTTGATATTTTTTACCTGCCAGATATCCCGCATATTTGCATCCTGACTGCATGACAAAACCCGGGATCAGCCAGATCTTTCCTCTGGAAAGGAGATAGCGGAATGTCTGCTTCACCAGGCGGATGCCCTCACCTTCTGATTTCACCGATGCAAAAATTTCCGGATGCTCTGCCTGTGAAACACCCAGGTCAAAGTTTCTGTGAAACTGCTGCATGCAGGAATAATTGTGAGAATGGATCACCTTTGCATCTGCGGCATAGGCGATCCCGTATCCTGCCTGGATCAGATTTCCGGCATAGATCATATCCTCATTAAAGATCGTCCGCTCTACAAAGCCTCCAAGCTTCTCAAAAATATCTTTCTTATAAGCAGCACATACATTGGAGCAGAAATATGTCTTGATACCATACCTGGGAAGATCAGCCTTCGTCTTAACGCAGGAAATTTCCGGATAGTTGAAAGATCTCGTGTAACGCTCCACAAAACTACACTCGGCATTCGGAAGCTGTCTGGCATAGGCAGCCCCGATCTGCTCATCAGAACAAAGTGCTCCTGTCAGATTCTGAATCAGCTCTCTGTCTGCCGGAAGTGCATCCTGTGTCATAAATACCATGATATCTGCCTCAGACAGCGCGGCTGCTTTTTTCCTGGTGCCGCCGTGATCAAATTCTGCTTTCGGGATATGATGAACTTCCAGAAATGGATATTTCTCATCCCATTCTTTATTCCAGAATTTCTCCTCTGTATTCATTATGATGATTCTGTGGATCGGGCAGCTCTGTTTCTGAAGACGCTCGATCAGCCTGCCAAATTCTTTTCCCGGGCGATATGTGGGAATGATCACATCTGTTGTTTTTTCCATTGTATAAATCTCCATTTATAACAGAAGGGAATTCCTGCCTGAGAAATTCCCTTCTGATCATCTTATATCATTGTTTCGTAGCTTAAGCTGCTTCTACGGATTCTGTTGCAATGTCTTCACCGCCGCCGTCTCCGCCATAATCAGGTTCGGAGTAATCACCGCCGTCATCGCCGCCGTAGTCGCCGCCATCATCACCGCCGGAAGTATCTCCTCCGGTTGTATCTCCTCCGCCATAATCATCGCCGCCAGAAGTATCTCCTCCGGTTGTATCTCCTCCGGTGTAATCATTATCATTGCTTCCACTGTCGTCACTTCCGGCAGTATTTTCCCATGTTGTTCCGTTATTCTCATAAATAACGGTATCATTTGCACTGTTTTCCTCGGTTACTTTCTGTGTATCATCCAGACTTGCCTCACCGCCGACGATTTCAAGGATTCTCTGGCTGTTTGCAAGTACTGTTGCAGAAGGTGTATAGTTCGGATCGTCATACAAGAATTTGTGAAGTTCAATAACGTTTGACTCCAGTGAGGTCGGCACGATAACGCTTCCCTTAACATTGGAGAACTTGAAAGAACTTGGAAAACCGGTTGTATCGTTGACGCTGTATCCGATGAGTGTCGGAAGCATCTGAAGGATCTCTGTCTTGTCCATGGAAGTGGTTACCATCGGGAATACATCATCCATGATCTTGAAGATCGTGCTCAGTCCTGCTGATTTTGCTTTGTCAACGATCATCTGGATAACTTTTCGCTGACGTTCTGTACGTCCCATATCCAGGCTTGCTGTATAACGGATACGGCAGTAAGAAGTTGCCTGTACACCGTTCAGATGGTAAGTATACTGGATTTTTTCGATGTCCTCCGGTTCTTCCGGAAGTTCGATCGGTGTGTAATCTTTTTCTGTTTCTTCTGCGGTTTCCACACAGTAGTTGTTCATATGAACGATCTCTGCATAGGACATATCCATATCCAGACCGCCAAGGTCATCAATAATGGTTGTCAGCGCATTGAAGTTTACGGTCGCGTAATCAGAAATATTCAGGTCAAGGTTTGTATTCAGCATGGTGATTGCCTGCTCTGCTTCTCCATAAGCATATGCGGCATTTGCCTTGGAATAGGTTTCCTTGTCACTGAATCCCATGTTCAGAAGTGTATCACGGTAAACAGATGCAAGTTTAACGTCCTTGGTGTCGTTGTTGACACTTGCAATAATAATTGTATCACTGTTTTCTCCACCAAGAGCAGTGTTCTTGTCACGGTGGTCAATACCAAACAGAGCGTATGTGGTATATCCGGTCAGTGTGGAGGTCTCAGAATCAATGGAATCCTGTACTTCCTGGTTTACCTGAATCTTGCTTTCGTCCAATACCGGCTGCTGGATCTTGTCCAGTTTGGTATTCAGCTGACCGTAAACATAAAGTCCGCCGATAAATACCAGAAGTACAATGATCTCAACCGCAAAAAGTATCTTTTTCTTTTTTGATTTTGGTTTTCTTGCCATCTTTTCTCCTTCTTACTTAATATGCATTTTTGTTAATAAAGCCTTTGAAAATTGTCAGGAACAAAATCTTTATGTCAAATCCGATGCTCCAGTTCTCAATGTAGTACAGGTCACAGTCTATACGCTTCCTGATGGATGTATCTCCGCGGTAACCATTGACCTGTGCCCATCCTGTAAGTCCGGGACGCACCTGATGCTTGACCATGTATCTCGGTATTTCCTCACGGAATTTCTCTACAAAGAAAGGTCTTTCCGGTCTTGGTCCTACCAGGCTCATATCGCCTTTCAGAATATTAAAAAGCTGTGGAAGTTCATCGATACTTGTCCTTCGCATGAACTTGCCGATTCCGGTAACTCTCGGGTCGTTTTTGACCGTCCACGCTTTACGCTCCTCGGCCTCCGGCTGAATCTCCATGGAACGGAATTTGTACATACGGAAAGTCTTGTTGTGAAGTCCCACTCTCTCCTGCTTATAGATCAGCGGTCCTGGTGAGGTCAGCTTGATAAGGATACACATCAGAAGCATGACCGGCGAAGAAACAATAATCGCCATAATAGAACCTACAACATCCATAGTTCTCTTGACCATGGCATTAAATGTATTACTCAGCGGCACATAACGGATATTGATCACCGGAAGTCCCAGTATATCCTCCGTATATGGCTTTGTAGGAATGATCTTATTGTAGTCCGGAATAAACTTCGTGTGTACTCCGGATTTCTCGCACATTGCAACGATCTCCTCCAGACGATAATATTCACTTAATCCCAATGTAATTGCAATCTCATCCAGTCTGTTTGCAGGAAGGATCACGGTCAGATTCGCAATACGTCCGATCACCTTTACTCCATTATAGAGGGTTCCCGCCGGTACATTGTCATCCAGAATTCCACGGACGATATATCCCCACTGAGGATTCTCCTTAATTCTGTCAATGTACTCTTCCGCTGCACGGCTGTAACCTACCAGCAGTATCTGCTTCTGGTTCAGTCCCCTCTTTCGCATATCCTTAAGGATAGAATAGATCAGAAGTCTGACTCCCCATTCCATAAAGATGTTAACTACACAGAAAATATAGACCGTAAGTCTGGAAAAATCAGGCTCTCCGATCATATAAAGACTGAATACTACAAGAAGAAGTCCCAGAACATTTGCCTTGACAATATTGGCAAGCACAAGCCGCCGCCCCTGCAGATGCAAAGGTTCATACAAGGTAAACGCCTGGTATAGCAGTAGATAGCCCGGAATAATAAAGATCAGGGCAAACATATACTGCTCAAACGCCAGTGCCCGGACTGCCGAATACGAAAACGGTCCGATAAAACGGATCATCCACGCAAGGACATAAGCAACCGCAATTACAACGGCATCAATTAACATCTGGAGACGACTGAAATTCTTCTGATTATCCTGAATCAATTTCTGTCACCTCACTGTTTCATTATGTGTGTTTATCTTATAATAGTTGACTGTCAAAATCAATAAAATACCAAATTTTATTTTATAAAATTTAGCTCTGCGATCCGTAAATCCGCCTTTACGCAGTAAATCTGACAAAAATATTCTTCCATAATTCCAGCTGAATCCTGGCATAATTTGGCAGATGTTTCATCGAAAACGGGACTTTTCGACCCTTGTGGCTGATGGAAAATCCATTCTTTATACCTGCCAGATATTCTTTGCCCATGCCCTTGACAGCAAAAAACAAAAACTTGATCAAAAATCCTGCTGCCAGGAACGGAAGATTCAGAATAATCTGAAGCAGCGGCATATTTTTGTAGATCAGATAAACGTTGTTTCTTGAAGAATATCTGGTCTTGAAATAATTATACCTGGATCCGCTCGTGCCGCTTCCCACATGGTAAACGACCGCCTTTGGCGCATACCAGTTCTCGTAACCGTAGATCCTTGCACGGTATCCGATATCCGTATCTTCCAGATATGCAAAATGTTCTTCGTCAAAATATCCAATCTTTTCAAAAAGTTTTCTTCTGTAGATCGCAGCACCGCCGCAGGAGGAAAATATCTGTTCTTCCTTCTCATACGTATGGATATCCCTGCCCTTGCCTCTCGCAAAAGACCAGCCAAGTGCATTGTAGAAATTGCCTGCATCATCCAGGCGGTCTCTGTCATGATACTGCACCATTCTCGCCGCACAGGAAAAAGCTCTCTTGTGCCTGCGGATCGCGGCGACCATCTCTTCCAGAAAATCCTCTTTCACTTCTGTATCATTGTTCAGAAGAAGGACATACGGTGCTCTGGAAGCTTTGATCCCTTCATTAACTGCCTTGCAGAAACCATAATTTTCAGGCAGTTCAATGATATGCACCCACGGATAATTGCCCGCAACGAAAGAACAGCTTCCGTCAGAAGAACCATTATCCACAAAGATCACTTCGAAATTTTTGAGTGTCTGCCCTTCCAGACTTGCAAGTACGCTGTCCAGAAACGCAATTCCATTATAATTCGGTATGACAACCGATACTTCCATATTATTTCTCCTTATTCTCCATTCCCCGGATCGGACGAAGGGAGTAATTCCATTTGGTCAGAGACAGATTCTTGTTATAGTAAGGATCACCTTTCCTGAGGATGTCGATCCACTGACAGCGCATGTATTCAATTTCTTCCTGAAAACGTCTGACCTTCGCCTCGCTGTCCTCTGCACCTCTCGTCTTGGATTCCATATGATATAACTGAACATATGGATCATACACGATCAGACTTCCATTCTTACGAACTTTCAGACACAGATCCACATCGTTAAATGCAACAGACAGTTTCTCTGTAAATCCGCCTGCTTCCTCAAATGCACTGCGCTTCATCATCATGCACGCCGCAGTCACAGCACTCATATCCTGAAGGATCGAAGCCTTGTGGAGATACCCGGTTCTGTTCGCCGGCATGTCAACAAACATATGGCCTGCAATGCCGCCGATACCGATCACACAGCCTGCATGCTGGATCGTATTGTCCGGATAGATCAGCTTCACGCCGACCACCCCGACCTCTCCTCGCTGGCAGACACCGAGCATTTCTTTGATCCAGCCCGGTGTGATCACCGTCACATCATTGTTAAGGAACAGTAAGTAATCGCCCTTTGCATGGCGGACACCATAGTTGTTGATGGCAGAATAGTTGAATTCCTTCTTCCATCTGAGCAGACGGATCTTTGGATCTCTGGAGAGTTCTTTGTAATAATGAAAAATCTCCTCGGAAGTACTGTTATTCTCAATGATCAGGATCTCGTAATTCTGATATTCTGTTTTTTCCCTGATGGATTCTATGCATGCCTGTAAGGATTCCTTCTCATCCTTATTTGGGATGATGATAGAAACCATAGGCTCTCCGTGGACCGGATATTTCACGCGGAAAAATCCAAGATCCGGTGTATGGCTTACTTCACCCTCTACGCCCACGCGCTTGAGGTGTGCTTCGATTGCTCTTTTGCCTGCATCAAACGCATACATCTTGCTGGCAGGATTATCTGCAGTCGATGCCTTGTGTGTACGCCAATGATAAACGATCTCCGGTACATGTCCGACTCTGCCGGAAGCTTCCTCCACACAGCGGAAAATAAAGTCATGATCCTGTGCCCCGTCAAATTCCTGACGGAAACCGCCGACCTTATCCACGATAGTCTTGCGGACTACAAAAAAGTGACAGATATAGTTGTTGGACCTCAGGAGATCCAGGTTGAAATCCGGTTTCAGATGAGGCTGGAAATGTTCACTTAAGTCTGTTGTGACCTTGTCCTCGTCTGTGTAAACGGCATCCAGTTCTCTGTCCTCATTGAGTTTCTTAACGATCTCATAAAGGGCATTCGGTGCCAGAAGGTCATCGTGATCCAGAAGACCCACAAACTCTCCTGATGCCATCGTAAGTGCCGCATTGGTATTTCCTGCGATTCCCAGATTCTCGCGCAGATCTCTGACGCAGATCCTCCGATCTGCTGACGCATATTCCTTAAGGATGGCTGTCATCTCCGTATCATCCGGACTTCCATTTGCAATACAGAGTTCCCAGTTCGGATAGGTCTGGTCAAGAAGTGACTGGATCATCTGGCGCAGAAAAACCTCCGGTGTACGGAATGCCGGCACAGCAACACTGATCCGCGGTGTGTATGCAAACTTATGTTTCTTCTGCTTCTCAAGTTCCGCCTTATCCGGAATATACGCTTCATACCACGGACCATAGGGAACTTCTTCCGGCTCAAAACGTTCATGGAGACGGATCCAGAATTCCTTCGGTCCATAGTGCTTCAGATAGCGGAAGCCCTTCTGGATCGTGTAGGGATTCAGTTTCTTGAGCATGCGTCCCCACTGGATCCCGCCTCCTGCCTGTTGTTTTTTATTCATATATTGTGTCCTCAGACTTTACTTATTTGTTACTGCTCACAGCAACACATATTTTACAATAATTTTACTCATAATCGGCTTTATTTTATCATTCCAGGCCTATTTTTGCAAGGGGCTATATCATTCTGCTTGAATTGCGTCGAAAAATGGGATATGATATGAATTGATATGTATTTTTTGTTAAAAACGACACACTATTTTATCAGTCACAGGAGATAGATTATGAGATTAAAAAGATTATACAGCGGTCTTCTGGCTCTGGGACTTTCTTGTTCTGTATTGTTCCAGACACCGGTCCTGGCCGCCGAGGAAACAGCCGCAGATACTGCCCAGGCTGCTACTTCTGCTATAACAACAAACAGCATTCCGGGATGGCCTCAGGGACCAGAGATTACTTCCACAGCGGCCGTAATCATGGAGGACAGCACACAGACGATGCTTTATTCCAAAAACATGGATCAGGAACTGTATCCCGGTGCTACAGTCAAAGTCATGACTGTCCTGGTCGCTCTTGAAAATTCGCAGCTTACTGATGAAGTCACCATGACAGAAACCGGTGTTTCCGGTGTTACTGACGGAGGTGCCAATATTTCCGCACAGCTTGGAGAGGTTTTTACAATGGAACAATGCCTCTATGCGATCATGCTCTCCTCAGCAAATGACATCGCACTTCAGGTTGCAGAACACGTTGGCGGTTCTGTTGAAAACTTCGTTCAGATGATGAATGACCGGGCTGCACAGCTTGGCTGCACCAACACAGTATTTACCAAGTCTACCGGACTTCCAGATGAAAATCAGCATACCACCGCACATGACATGGCACTTATTATGAAGGCAGCTATTGATAATGAATCCTTCCGGACCATTTCCAATACAGTTTCTTATACGATCCCAGCGACTAACGTATCCGGTGGTGAACGTGTACTGACCAACAATTTTCCATTGATGTCTTCATCCAATGCAGCCTATTATCAGTACTGTCTTGGTGGAAGGGAAGGTTATACAGAAGCCTCCGGCAGCACACTCGTCTGTGTAGCCGAAAAGGACGATGTCACCTTGATTGCTGTTGTTCTTCAGGGTGCTTCCGGTGTAACTACAACAGAAGCAGTCAGCCTGTTTAACTACGGATTTGATAATTTCCAGATGCTCTCCCTCGGAGACAACGACTTCAACATGGTTTCCGGCGGCAATGTCTACGTACCTGTCGGCGCCACAGCAGACAGTCTCACTACTGAAGATGGCGAAGAACAGGAAAACGGACAGTACAGCCGTCAGTATTTCTTTGGTGGTACTCCTGTCGGAACAGCAACTATGGCAGCCACCCATGAAGACAATTCTTCTTTTTCTACTGAAAGCAACCAGAATATAGAAGCTGCCAGAGAATATTCCGCAGACAGGAACAATCTTCCATACATCCTGTTCGGCGGTGCCGGTCTCATACTCTTCCTTCTACTTCTCTGGAGAATCATCAAAGTAGCAAAATCGTAACTGTTCAGTACCCTCACAGTTACGGGTCAAAATACATTCCAATTTTTTCACTTCTCATAAACCAGAAAATCAGCGGTGTGCCCTCAAGCACCCGCTGATTTTCTGGTTTTATTCTTTCGTATGATCAGGAGCCTGCTCTGTGCAAACAAGATCCAGAACAGCACACTTCCTATCGTGCCTGCCTTTAATCCCGGTGCCTCGAAGGTAAGAAGGATCGTATGATCTCCCTCTGGCACTTCACATGCAAGGAATCCGATATCGCCGCGGAGCAGTTCCGCTTTTTCTCCATCGATCGTGAGACTCCAGCCTTTTTCATATGGGATCATAAACAGGGCATATCCATCTGCTTCTGCATGGACACTTCCTGTCACAACAGAGTCTTTCTGCGGCGCATCCAGCGTCACGGAAGAATTTTGCTCTGCTGTCTCCTGCTCCTCGGATTTGAGTGTCTGGATCTCAGATGCATCTCCGATCTCCGTTCCATCCTCCAGGGCGATCGCCTCTCCGAGAAGTTCTTCCCTGTTCTCCTCTGTGCAGAGTTCCTTAAGGCTCTCCTCTGAAATATCCTGCGTATAGAAATGCGCTGTCTGTGCATCCAGTACATTCTCATGGATATAAAGACTTCCCACCTGATCCAGCAGCTTATATTTTGTCTCGTCCGGTTCTCCGTTTCCGGAAAGGATGTATTTCACGCCCAGGAAAGCAGCCAGCCAGTTATCGTCCACATTGTTCCAGAACGTATAATGATTGTGATCTGCAAAAAACAGTTCCGGATAACAGGTCTCAACAAATTCTTTGACATTTCCGTTCATGACAGAATTATAAGTCGAAATCCCGCGGTATCCCTGCCCGGAAGAATCCATCGAAACAGTTCCCGAAATATAATCCTTCTCTACACGGTAGAACGTCGGATCATTTTCTTTGAGATAGTTCAGGCAGTCCGCAAGATCGACACGGTACATCTCCCGGAAAAAATCCTGCGGTTTCTCGATCTCTGCGCGGTATTTTATCTCCTTGTCATCAGAAGTCCGCATCTCCTCATAGCGCTGTGTTTCCTGCACCATCACTTCTGCTGGAACATCTGTCTTTTTCATGGTGACGCGGTTCTGATAATTTGTTCCGCCCTCAGAAACCACGTTCACGACAAGCACAACGCCCATAACTCCTAGGATCACATTTCTTATCTGTGTATCCTTCAGGAAACAGAGTAGCGTCAGGCAGACGGCTGTCAGAATTCCTGTGACGGTCAGGATCAGGATATTTGTCCTGTATTCCTGGAAGCCCGCCTGCTCATATCCGCACCAGTATGCCCAGCCCATGAGGGCAGTCACCGCAAGAATCAGCACAAGGTTCAGCTTGCCGCCTTTTCGCATGTAATCCCACATCCACGCCATCAAAAGCAGAAAGACTGTCATCAGCACAAATGTATAACGCTGTGTCGGCAGTGTGAAGTAATTAAAGACCGTTCCTCCGACCGGGAGTGCAGTTCCGACAAGGATCAGGGCAGCCACTCCATAGAGTACTCTTTTTGCCCGCTTCGTCATGTCTGCTTTTCGGAGGACTGCAAGAAACTGCACATTCAGAAAAACAGCCAGCGTTGAGCAGAAAAGGACTGGATCTTCGTAATAGTTCATCACATACTGCTGCGGTCCTTTTGCCAGTCCGTAACCGTTCTGTAAGTTGCTTGAGAACATTCTCTTGAGCATGGACAGATAAAACTTCCTTGAATATGGCGTAAAACACTGGCGCAGGAAATCAAGGAGCCCTGTTCCGTCGCTTTCCAGTCTGGAAGACACATCCAGGAGAACTTCTGCCATCGGAAGGAACACGACAAGGCTCATTCCCACGCCCATGATCATCTCCGCGCAGCCGAGCAGAAATCTCTGTATCCTCTCTTTCCAGGTAAGTCCGTCCAGCATCAGGATCCGGAAAAGCAGATACAGCCCGGTCGCCGCCAGGCACATGTATGTAAAGTACACGCTGTAGATCCCGCACAGGAATACCATGACCGGAAACAGTGCCTTTCCTTTCTTTTTCTGGATGAACTTCTCACAGAAAAGAAGCATCAGCGGAAAATAGATCACGACCGTTCCAAACTGGTAATGCTGCCCCCACACCAGGAGAAACCCATTCAGCGCATAAGCATAAGACGTGATCATCTTTGACGGCACGCTGAAAGAAAACTGTGACAGAAACCAGTAAAAAGCAAACGCCGCCACCATGATCTTGAGGATCTGAATGACATTGATATACAGAAGCATATGTGCCGGTCCCAGAACAACACCGACTCCATAAAGCAGCATCAGGAACGGATCAAACAGGTTAAAGTTAAACTGGTTGATCCCCAGCCCGTTATTAAAATCCCAGAGAGAAAAGCTGCCGTCCCGCAGATGGTTCACAATGCTGGTATAGTTCATGATGTACTGCTGCCAGGTATCACTTCCGATATCGTTGAAGATCATCAGGTCATTTCCATATAAATAATCCCGGAATATAAAACTACAGCTTGCACTCAGCAGCAGAAATAAAAAACAAAGCGCCCTCACATCAGGGCTTTGACAAAATCCGGACAGCTTCTGCACTGTCCGGATCTTTGAGCTTGATTTCATCTTTTCTTTCATCAGTTTACATAATTTCCTTCAGATAACGTCCAAGAGCATCTTTCCAGTCCGGAAGACGGGTAAATCCATGCTCGTCGAGTTTCTTCTTCTCCATACGGCTGTTGGACGGACGTTTTGCCTTTGCCGGATATTCCGCAGAACTTACCGGGAGGACTTTGACATCCATACCTGCCTGAGCGAAGATCTCTTTTGCAAAATCATACCAGGAAATGTAACCGCCTTCATTTGTTGCATGGTATTTGCCGTACTCTTCTTTTTCCAGCATATCTACAAGAAGTCTTGCAAGGTCGTAGGTGTAAGTCGGTGTACCGATCTGGTCATTTACAACAGTCAGGGTATCATGTGTTTTGCCAAGATTGATCATGGTCTTGATGAAGTTTTTGCCGTTCAGTCCGAATACCCATGCAATACGCACGATGTAGTGCTTCGGAGCATATTTTTCCACGGCAACTTCACCTTCGTATTTGGACTGTCCATAGACATTCAGCGGCTCTACGACCGGATCATCCGGCTCCCACGGGCGGATTCCCTGTCCGTCAAACACATAGTCTGTGCTGATGTATACCATCGGAATGTCGAGTTTTCCACACATCTTTGCAATATTTGCTGTTCCATCCACATTTACTTTGTGGCAGACCTCCTGGTTATCCTCCGCTGCATCCACAGCAGTCCACGCTGCACAGTGGACAACTTTATCCGGATGAACTTCTGAGATCACTTTTTCTACGGCCGCGCTGTCTGTGATGTCCATCTCGGCAACATCAACGCCGACTCCTTCGTAGCCTCTTTTTGCCAGCTCGTTCATTACATCATAGCCAAGCTGTCCTTTTACGCCTGTTACTAATACTTTCATCAGAAAATCCTCCTATATACGTCTCAGCGAAAAATCCTGACTCTTTAAGGTCAGATTTGGATTGTAATACGGATCGCCGTTTCTCAGGATATCCGGCCAGCGTTTCTCAAAGATCTTGATCTCTTTGTTGAAACGTGCCACTTTTTCCGGTGTGTCCTCAAGTCCTCTGGATTTGGATTCGTAGTGATACAGTTCTGCATATGGATTATACACGATCAGGTATCCGGCTGCACGGAGCTTCATACAGAAATCAATATCATTAAAGGCAACGGCAAGTTCTTCTGTCAGACCGCCTACCTTATCAAATGCTTCTTTCTTCACCATCATGCAGGCTGCTGTCACCGCACTGTAATCCTGCGCGCAGATGATCCTGTGGCAATAGCCTGTCGTTCCACGAGGCTGGAGCACGAAACAGTGTCCTGCGATTCCACCAAAGCCAATAACTACACCGGCATGCTGGATCGTATCATCCTCATAATACATTCTCGCACCGACTGCACCTACATCACTTCTCATACAGTAGCCAAGAAGTTCTTCCAGACAGTCATCATTGATGATCTCTGTGTCATTGTTCAGAAGCAGGATATACTCGCCCTTCGCAAAGGATGCGCCGTAGTTGTTGATCGCGGAATAGTTGAACTCTCTGTCCCAGTAAACAACATGTGCTTTCGGGTTGGATGCTTCCAGTTCCTTGTAATATGCAAAGGTCTTATCATCTGTACTGTTGTTTTCCACAATGATGTATTCGTAGTTCTGATACGTTGATTTCTTATCGATTGAATCCATGCAGCGTTTCAGATCATCAATATGATCCTTATTCGGAATGATGATGGAGATCAGCGGATCATGGTCACGGATAAATCTTGTTCTGTAAAGTCCCAGGAACTCTCCCTGGTATACTTCCGCATGGATGCCTGTTCTCTCATAATGTGCCTCGATCGCACGTTTTCCTGCCTCAAATGCATACGCCTTGCTCTCCGGATTCTCGGCCGTGGAGTCCTCATGACATCTCCAGTGGTACAGGATCTTCGGGATATGATAGATTTCTGAAGGATCTACCGCCTCAATACAGCGGAAAATAAAATCATAATCCTGCGCGCCGTCAAATTCACTGCGGAGAGTACCGACTTTATTAATGATCTCTCTGTCAACCACAAACAGATGGCAGATATAGTTTACGGTACAGAGAAGATCCGGGTTGTAATCTGGTTTGAAATGCGGCTGGAAGAACTTATGTCCATCCATCGACATCTTATCTTCATCAGAATACAGAACACGGATCCTGCGGTCTTTATTCAAGGCCTTGACGCACTCAAACAGTGCATGCGGTGTCAGTTCATCGTCATGATCTGCAAAAGCGATGTAATCCCCCGTTGCGATCTCGATTCCTGCATTGGTATTCCCAGAGATCTGAAGCTGCTGGTTATGAGAAACTACTTTGATACGTTCATCCGATGCTGCAAGCTCCTTAAGGAGTCCTGCGATCGGTGAATCTGCACCGCTTCCGTCAGAAAGACAGAGTTCCCAGTTCGGATAAGTCTGTGCCTTGACGGTATCAACCAGCTGTCTTAAGTATTTCTCAGGGGTCTTGTATAACGGGATCACGATAGAGATCTTTGGCTGGAAGTCGAATTTCTCTCTTCTCTGTTTCTCCAGTTCTTTCTGGCTCGGAAGATGCCTGAGGATCCACTTCTGATATGGAATTTCTCTTGTAGAAGCTGTCTTAACCTTGGCTGCGATTTTGCCCACCAGCGCCACGCTTCCCTGGCTTCTCCAGTAACGTAAGCCTTTTTTGGCATATTTCCCGACCTTTTTGCGAAGGACAACAGTCGGCTGAAGGTGTGCGATATGGACAGACTTCGTATTTCCTGCATAAAAAACAATATAGACAAATTTGCCTGTAAGGTTTGTCAGTTCTACAAAGAATCCTGTCTTATCATGGATCTCTGTCTCCTCATAAAGCTGTTCCACGTCGACACGTTCTGTACGGAGGATTTCTGCTGAAATCTTCTCTTTATTTTCATCAAAGATCTGAATTTTGACCGGTTCAGATGCCACAGCCCATCCACGTACTCTCAGGAAGCCCTGCTGCACCTTTTCTTCTTCGATAAAAAACTGCGGTTTGCCTCTGCGTCGTTCCAGTTCTTTGACCGGAACAGAAAACCAGCAGAAGTTTTTGTCCGGCATATCTGCATAAACGGAAAGTTTCTGAAAGCCTTCCAGTGATTCCGGGAGACGGATCTCAGCCGTGATCCTCTCGCCGCGCATCAGATCAGGATCCTTGAAACGCTCCAGTGCACTGACCATCTCCAGTTTCTTGATCTCTGCCTTTACTTCTGATCCGTCCAGGCAGGCACGCATTCTTGCTTCTTTTGGCCAGGTTCCCTGAAGGATGTAACAACATGGATTCTGAAGATGGAACCTGTCCTTGGTCACTTCAAAAATTTCTCTTGCCATAATCTATATCCAACCTCATTTCTCAGTCTTCTCTCAGGGAACAGTCCCCTTCTGTCACAGAAAGATTCGGGCTGTAATACGGGTCCCCCATCTCAAGCTGCTGCGCCCATTTCTCCTGGAATCTCTTTACTTCTTTGTCAAAGCGGAACTGTTTTTCCGGTGTATCTTCCAGTCCTCTTGATTTTGATTCATAGTGATACAGTTCTGCATACGGTGTAAAAATGATCTTCTTTCCTGCCGCACGGAATTTCATGCACAGATCGATATCATTAAATGCCACCTGGAAAGTCTCATCAAGACCGCCCACGGCATCAAAATCGGATTTCTTTACCATCATGCACGCCGCTGTCACCGCACTGATCTCCTGCACGCTGATCATACGTCCAAAATAGCCCGGGTCTTCTTTCGATGCACGGCACATGATATGGCCTGCGATGCCTCCAAGTCCCAGGACAACACCCGCATGCTGGATCGTATCATCCGGGTAATAAAGCTTCGCTCCCACAGCCGCCACGTTTTCCTGCTGGCAGTTCTGGAGCATTTCTTCCATCCAGTCCGGTGTCAGGATCTCCACATCGTTGTTCAGGAAAAGAAGATACTCTCCCTTCGCTTCCTTCGCAGCGAAATTGTTGATCGCGGAATAGTTGAATTCTTTTTCCCAGGTCAGTACCCTCGCCTTCGGATAACGGTCCGGGAGTTTTCTGTAATATTCAAAGGTTTCTTCCTTCTCGCTGTTGTTCTCTACGATCAGGATCTCATAATTGCGATATGTTGATTTCCGTGTCATGGAAAACAGGCACAGCTCCAGATCATCTGTATGATCTTTGTTCGGAATAATGACAGAAATAAGTGGATTTCCCTGAACCTTCACATGGCTTCGATACCAGCCAGGACGTTCTGTCATCTCCACCTTCGCATCGATGCCCAGTCTCTGGTAATGCTCACGGACGGCTTTTCTTCCTGCTTCATATGCGTATGCCTTGCTGGAAGGATCTGCCGCTGTGGAGTCCATGTGGCATCTCCAGTGATACAGCACTTTCGGGATATGTGTGATCTTCTGCGCCTTTTCGCAGCAGCGTAAGATAAAATCAAAATCCTGCGCGCCGTCAAATTCAGACCGGAGAAGTCCCGTTTCGTCTGTCAGGCTTTTTTTCACAACAAAAATATGACAGATATAGTTGTTTTCCCTCAGACGGAACAGGTTAAAGTCAGGTTTGAAATTCGGGTCAAAGTAATGCCGGCCGTCCATGCTGACCTTATCCTCATCGGTATAAAGCACATCGGCACCTGTATCGTTGATCGCTTTGACGATCTCATAGAGAGCATCCGGTTCCAGGGTGTCATCGTGATCGCAGAGCATAAGATACTCGCCTGCTGCCAGCGCGACCGCCTCATTTGTGTTGACGGAGATCCCGCCATTCTCTTCCAGCTTGCGGTAAACAATACGTTTCTCTCTGCCGTAATGCTTCTCAATGAATTCTTTTGCCTTGTCATCCGGGCTTCCGTCTGCCAGACAGAGCTGCCAGTTCTCATAGGACTGTCTGCGGACAGACTCCAGCAGTTCCTTAAGATAAGGAAGCGGTGTGCAGTACAGCGGAATCACAATGCTGATGAGCGGCTTCTGTGCAAAAGCAGCATGTTTCTGCCTGCGAAGTGTTCTCTTATCCACCTTATGGCGCGCAAGCCATGCTTCATATCCACCTTCTGCCACACTCTCTTTGCCAAAAAGCCTGCTTAAGAATCCTTTTGGTTTATTTTGTTTCCGAAGTTCCTCGATGTCAATCGTATATGTTTTAGTGACAGAATCACCACAGAAATGAAGAATGATCTCTCCGCCTTTGATCTCCGGAAGCGCCGCAGAGATCCGGAATCCGATCTCCTGCGTCTTATATTCCTCATCAAGATTCCTTCTCTCGACCACATCCGGTCTGCGTCCTCTGCTGATCCGGCAGTCCAGAAGTGATGCATCCTCCTGATGTACCGTCACTTCCACGCTTCCTCTCTGATCAACGACCCATCCCTGGATCTCCAGCATCGTATCATACAGGATCTCAACACGGTCCAGATGATATTCCACAAGATTTTCTTTGATCAATTCATCCAGTTCGTCTGCACTGATCTCCCAGATACTGACACGTTCTTCCCCGTCGCGGAGAAAAAGTTCCAGACTCTGATATTTCTCTGCCAGTTTCAGTACCTCCGGGATCTGAACGGTAAATCCCGGCAGAAAATCCCCGAATTCACATCCAAGAGCCTGTGCGACATCCGGCCGCTCCCGTCTCTGGATCTCTGGCAGTTCTACCGTATCATAGCCATCTCCCAGAAGTTCAAATCCATATGTTTTTCTGTCAGGATGTGAATACCATCCGTCCAGACTCAGCACATGACCATGTCTGTCATCGTAACGTTCTTCATCTATGCTGAAACAAAAATCACCCATTCTACATCCTCTTTAATTTTTTTTAATGCTCCGGTACAGCTTCCAGACTTTTGTGTTTTCCATCTGCTGTATTTTCTGGTTCAGTCTCTGGATCTCCTGCTCTTTCTGTGAAGATACCTGTGAGAATTTCTGCCAGAATTCTTCCCTTGCTTCCTGCTCTTTCAATACTTCGATCTCGATATCCAGAGTTTTGCCCTGAACATGCTCAATGATAAACTGCGGGTCACCGGCTCCGAAATAATATCTTCCATCGCCCATGTCAAATCCGTTACTGTAAAAAACAGCCTTGCTGCCATCATCAAAGGCAAGTCTGTGAAGGAGAAGTCCTCCTGCTGCCTCACCAGGATCAAGTCTCAGACGTTTTGCATCCTTCGAAATCGGAATCTTCAGAGAAAGTCCGGTCTTCGCCATCGGATAGACGGCTGAATCGCTTTCGTTGAAATCATTTCCTCTGTCATAAAATACCTGCAGTTTCCGCTCTGCACCTGCGATCCGGAGCTGCTCATAATAAGACAGTACATCAACTTTGCCCGGTGAAACATCCTCATACATGTCAAGAAGCGGTACATGGCTGCCCTTGATATAATTCTGGAAATTACGCTCCATTGCAGCATAGATCTCCAGTTCTTTCTCTGTCAGACCTGCCTTCGTATAGAAATCCATATCCTTGAGCGCACGGCGCTTGCCGTCACTTTCCAGATAATAATGGATCATCCTGTAAATGATAAAGTTGCCCGGGATCGGGAAACGGAACGTCCACTCGTAATCGATCACGGAAATCCTGTCATTGTCGATCAGGATATTTGCCGGAACCAGATCGATATTGGAGATTCCACTACAGGAAAGTGTTCCTTCCTGTGAAACATTTCCGAATACTTTGACAAATTCCGGTGTTTTATAAAAAGCTTCTCCACTGTGGATCCGGCGTACCTTCTCAACATAACGGAACAGAAGCTTCTCTGCCTCTTCGTTTCTGCCCTGTTCTACCAGCGCATCGAGATGTTCTTCCAGCGTCTTTCCCTTGAGGAATTCCAGACGGACACCCTGTTTTTCCAGTATGCACTGGTTCAGTTCCAGACCTTCTTTGGCATAGATCCTTGCCATCTCTCTGGAAAGGGATTCCAGATTCCGTACATGTTTCTCTGCTGTAGTTTCTGTCGGAACTTTTCGAACAAAACGATCTTTTTTGCCTTCTTTGCAGATATCGGTACGAAGGGCGAATTCCGATGATCTCTCATTGGAAAATTTGGAATATACCGTTGCGATCTCCGGCTTTTCCCTGCCGATCAGAAGAAGGAATGAATTGGAAAACTCCGGGAACAGATCATTGTCCAGAAGAGAATCATATACTGGTGACTCCTGGAAAAGCTGCAGGCGCAGTCTGTCATAATTCGTCTCCAGCCTGTTCAGTTCGCCCTTGAACGGAAGACGCTCATCAGAATAGATCGTCATTGGAAGTTTGTAGTCCGGAAATGGATAATACCAGGATGCTTTGAGGTCCCCTGCCTCTCGTAAGATGGCATTGAATTCCTTCTTCGTAAAGGTCTTGACACCTTTTGTCGTCGGATATCCTTCCAGTCCTTCAAAAAGCGTTCCGAAATGATCTTCTGTACAGCCCGCCCAGTATTTCAGTCCAAAACGGTTTTCGATCGCAAGGACGATCTTGCCGTCCGGTTTGAGATGTCTGGAAATGATCTTCAGGAAATCTACATAAGGAGTACTGCTCTGAATATAAGCCTCTCCATATTCAAATACACCGATCAGCGTGATGTAATCATACTTTTCGGTAAGATTTTTCTCAATATCCTGAAAGTTGCCCATAAGAATCTTAAGATTATCAAAGTCCTTATGTCTGTTGGCATTGATCAGGCTTCTCTTGCGTGACAGTTCGATGCAGGTCACGCTCTTTGCCTTCTTGCACAGTGCGCCAGTCACCGCGCCGCAGCCGGAACCGATCTCCAGGACATTTTCTTCTCCTGTGAATGGAAGCCAGCTTAAGATATTTTCTCTGATATGTGAAAAATGATACAGGATCGGCCAGCTTTTGCGCTCTGCGATCACCTGATTCCATTTTTCTTCTGGATAAGTCCTGGCGATCTCCAGCATCTCATCTTCGATCGCACCGTCTGTATATAAATCTTTTCCCGGATAATACGTGTCATCCAGCACAACCTGTCCTATTTTTTCACTCATTTTTCTTCTCCGTATTGTATCTCTACCTGTGAATCCATGTCATAAAAACCTACGGTGTTCTGTTCGGAAACAACCGTGATGTTGCATGCATCATAAAGTCTGTGGAATACCGTGAATTCTCCATCCTTGTATCCCGTGCAGCCAAATGCGAGCAGATACTCTCCGCCCTGAAGGAACATCTTCTGTGTGAAAGTCACCGTACAGGTGTCACCTTCATCCGAATGCTCGATATGCATCTTTTCGAACATGGTATTGGTTCCGGTGATCTCCGTACCCTTGATATCCTTGAAAGTATATGCCATGATCGGCTCCTGGATCGCCTCGTGGAACACAGCTTTCATGCGGATCTGGAAGGAACTTCCTTTCTCGATGGTATTCGTGGATCTGCCCTTGTCATCGATCACGGCAAAGTCTGTGATCTCCGCAAGCTTACTGCCATATTCCAGCATGTTCGGATTGACCTGGAATTCTTCACTCCAGCTTTCCTTCGGCTTCTCTTCCTGCACCTGCTGCTTCGTCGGGTCCTGCCCGACCAGAAGCTGCTTGTACATATCTACCATCTGCTTCGGGGATCCCTCTTCCAGCTTCACACCCTTGTTCAGAAGAACGACCCTGTCACAGTATCTCGCGATACTGCTCAGATCATGGCTTACAAAAAGGATGGTCCTTCCCATCTTCTTGAATTCTTCGAACTTACGGTAGCATTTTGCCTGGAAGAAAACATCTCCTACAGAAAGTGCCTCATCTACGATCAGGATCTCCGGATCGATATTGATCGCCACTGCAAAAGCAAGGCGGACAAACATACCGCTTGAATACGCCTTGACCGGCTGGTGGACAAAATCTCCGATATCAGCAAAATCCAGAATATCCTGCAGACGGGAATCAATTTCTTCTTTGGAAAATCCCATCATGGTTCCGTTGAGATAAACGTTTTCGATCCCTGTGTATTCCATATTGAATCCGGCTCCCAGCTCAAGAAGTGCTGAGATACGTCCATCTACCGTCACTTCGCCGCCGGTAGGATTCAGTACGCCTGTGATGATCTTAAGGATCGTGGATTTACCGGAACCATTTGTTCCGATGATTCCCACGGTCTCGCCCCTTCGGACCTCGAAGCTCACATCGCGGAGCGCATAATGCTCCCGCACCGGAACCTTGAACCCCAGTGCCTCTTTGAGACGATCTGAGGGTTTGTTATATAATTTGTACATCTTGTCCAGATGTTTTACCTGAATTGCAAATTCACTCATTCTACTCTCCATGTTACAGTACATCTGCAAAGTGTACCTGAAGTTTTTTGAACAGTCTGGTTCCGAAGATAAATACTGCCAGCGTGAATACCCAGAAATAAAGTGTCAGTACAGGGTGGTCCCAAATCGCCACTTTGTTTATCAGGGAGTCACGATACCCCTGGACAATATAAAACAGCGGATTCAGTTTGAGTATTTTCTGAAGGATCCCGCCAAGCCCGAGATCATTGAAGTCCCACATGATCGGAGTCACCCAGACACCTACTTGCAGGGCAATGTTGATGATCTGGCTTAAGTCGCGGAAAAATACGACTGCCGCACTTGTCATATAAGTCACAGCAAGGATCAGCATAAAAATACAGAAACTGTAGTACACAAGCTGCAGGGCGTACAGGCTCGGCGGGTATCCCATGCAGGTGTAGATCACCAGAACGATCACTACAAAAAAGCAATGGACAAACACCGCTGAAAATACCTTTACTACCGGCAGGATGCGGATATTGAATACCACTTTCTTGACCAGATAATTGTATTCCAGAAGTGCATTCGTTCCACCCGTCAATCCCTCCTGGAAGAAAAACCACGGGATAAGACCTGCGATCAGCCAGAGTACAAACGGAACGCCCTTGTCAGAACCATTCCGAAGTGCCAGACCAAACACAAACCAGTAGACACAGATCGTAACGATCGGCTGGATAAACGCCCATACTGTTCCGAAATAGGAACCGGCATATTTTGTTTTGAAATCATTTTTTGCCAGAGAAAAGACTAATCTTCTGTTTCTGTAGATTTCTCCAGGCAGCCAGGTATTTTTATTCAATCCTTTTTACCCCTGTTTGCAGTGTATTCCTTGAAGCTTCCCCATTTCTGGTCTTTGTCAGAAAGAATCAGTTCCATATCCTCCGGGATCGGCCACTGTACGCCGATGTCAGGATCATTGTATGCAAGTCCACCCTCATCATTCGGATGATAGAAGTCTGTACATTTGTATGCGAACTCTGCTGTATCAGAAAGTACAACAAATCCGTGTGCAAAATTCTTCGGGATGAAGAACTGTTTCTTATTCTCAGCAGACAGAACAACACCGTACCACTGTCCGTAAGTCTCAGAACCTTCTCTCAGATCAACGGCAACATCAAACACTTCTCCGCTTACAACACGTACAAGCTTGTCCTGCGGATAGTTGATCTGGAAATGAAGTCCGCGGAGAACGCCCTTGCGGGAGCTTGACTGGTTATCCTGAACGAATTCCATGTCGATTCCTGCTGCCTTGTAATCATTGTAATTGTATGTTTCCATGAAATAACCGCGTTCATCCCCGAATACAGTTGGTGTGATGACCTTAAGTCCTTCGATATGACAGGTTTCTACTGTGATCTTACCCATTTTATAATCCCTCCGCTACTTCGATCAGATATTTGCCATAGGCAGTCTTGAGAAGCGGCTGTGCCAGTTCGACAAGCTGCTCTTTTGTGATAAATCCACGTTTGTACGCGATCTCCTCGATACAGGAAATATAAAGTCCCTGACGTTTCTGGAATGCCGCAACGAAATCTGCCGCATCAAGAAGAGAATCATGGTTTCCTGTATCCAGCCATGCAAATCCTCTTCCAAGAGTTTCTACTTTAAGAGTTCCTCTTCTCAGGTATTCGTTGTTGATGCTGGTGATCTCGATCTCGCCTCTTGCGGACGGTTTCACGTTCTTTGCGATCTCTACAACATCATTGTCATAGAAATAAAGTCCCGGAACTGCATAGTTTGACTTCGGATGCTCCGGTTTTTCTTCGATGGAAAGGGCTCTGCCGTTTTCATCAAATTCTACAACACCGTATTCTCTCGGGTCTCTTACATAGTAGCCGAAAATAATTGCTCCCTTTTCTTCCTCTGTACGCTTGTAAGCATTCAGAAGTACTCTGGAGAAGCTCTGTCCATAGAAGATATTGTCTCCGAGGACAAGTGCCACTGCATCATTGCCAATAAAGTCAGCACCGATGATGAACGCATCTGCCAGTCCTCTTGGCTGTTCCTGCACTGCATATTCAAATCTCATGCCAAGCTGCTTACCATCTCCGAGCAGTTCACGAAATACCGGAAGGTCACGTGGTGTGGAGATGATCAGGATCTCACGGATTCCTGCAAGCATCAGAGTTGACAGTGGATAATAGATCATCGGTTTGTCGTATACCGGCATGATCTGTTTGGAAATTGCTTTGGTCAGCGGATATAATCTGGTTCCGGAGCCGCCTGCTAAAATAATACCTTTCATTGATTGTCCTCCTTTTATCTTATAAAAGTACTCTAATAATTTTTTCTGTGAAGCAGGATCAGAAGAATGATCAGGAGTACACCCATACCAGCCATAACTCCAAGAAGGATTTTGGATGTCTGGGAAAGTCCCTTTGTTTCCGTCTGGCTGTCCTGTACTGCTGTTTCCGTCTGCTCTGCAGTCTGATCCGTCGAAATGTCTGCTGTCGCTTCCTCCTCATTCTGCGGAGCCTCCGTAGGTGTCGGTGTAGGATCTGCAGCCACCACATACCCTACATACTGCCCATTGTAATAATAACGGTTCATGGTTTTTCCGTTTCTGTTTACGCTTTCTGTAGTCAGATCATTGACTGTAGCTCCCGCCGGAACCGTCATCTTTGTTCCATTTACATCAATTGTATCAAAATTATTAAATGCATAGTCAAATAATGCAGTACTGTCTGTACAGTTGATTCCCAGATCAGCAGCCCTCATGGTCACTGCAATATAAGTCCTGCCGTTTCTCTCCGCCGCAACAACCAGTGTATGCTCTGCTTCATTCGCAAACCCGGTCTTTCCTCCGATACATCCTTCATAATAAAGATCAGATTCCTTTGCCATCAGCGGCATATGTGTGTGCATCGGTCTGGATTCACTTAAGTTTGTTGCCGGAATCGTGTAGCCGACTCTCTCGATCACCTTGCGGAATCTCGCATTCTGGAGTCCTGCACGCATGATCTTTGCGAGATCCAGGGCACTGGAATAATGATTTTCATCCGGAAGACCGCTGGCATTTGCGAAATGTGTGTGCGTACAGCCAAGCTCTTTGGCTCTCTGATTCATCATATCGACAAAATTCGCCTCTGAACCGCCGACATACTCTGCAATCTGTGCACAGACTTCATTCGCAGACTTAATGTAGGCAGCAAACCAGCAGTCTTTCATTGTCATCTGCTCCCCGAGCTGTGCATTGATATTACTGCTGTCCCAGGTCACGTCACGGATTCCTGTCTCTGTAAATGTTACAATATCCCTCGGCGAACTGTTTTCGGTTGCCAGAAGGATCGTCATCAGTTTCGTCGTACTTGCAGGATAACGGCATTCATTCATTCCCTTGTCATAAAGAACCGCTCCTGTATCGGCATCGATCAGAACCGCTGCTTCCGATGTAGTTTCCGGACCAGCCGGCCAGTTCTGAATATTATTGGTTGCAACTGCCGCAGGCGTACCGTTCGTAGTAACAGCAGCTGCCTGTACGGGTGCAGAAAACGCCAGAAGCAGAACACTTCCCAACGCAGCCATCTGGCATATTCTTTTTTTCATGGTGTTACCTCCATTTAAAACTCAAATTGCTGTATTTTTTCTACAATGTATTCCATATCTGTCTCTGAGAGATCGTAGAACATCGGAAGACGCACCAGACGCTCACTCTCTCTTGTTGTATATACATCCTCGCCGCTGAATCTGCCGAATTTTTCGCCGGCCGGTGAACTGTGCAGCGGAACATAGTGGAATGCTGTACAGATACCATTTTCTTTGAGGTAAGCGATCAGACGGCTCCTTACGGACAGATCCCTGGTCTTGATATAATACATATGTGCATTATGCACACAGCCTTCCGGCACAAACGGACGCTGGATCTTGCCCTCGTCCTCAAGATTCTTAAGATTTGCATGATAATAATCATAGATCTCATGGCGTTTGTGATTGATCTTTTCACATTCCTCAAGCTGTGCATAAAGATATGCCGCATTCATCTCACTCGGAAGATAGGAAGATCCATAATCGATCCAGCGGTATTTGTCTACCTGTCCACGGAAAAATTTGCTTCTGTCAGTTCCCTTCTCACGAAGGATCTCTGCTTTTTCCTGGTATTCGTCTTTCTGGAAAACGAGCGCGCCGCCCTCTCCCATCGTATAGTTCTTTGTCTCATGGAAACTGTAGCAGCCAAAATCGCCGATCGTTCCAAGAGCCTTGCCGTGGTAATATGCCTCCACGCCCTGTGCGGCATCCTCAACAACTTTGAGGTTGTATTTCTTCGCAAGTTCCATGATCTTGTTCATCTCGCAGCCCACACCTGCATAGTGGACAGGAACGATCGCCCTGGTCTTGTCTGTGATCGCCTGCTCGATCAGGTTCTCATCGATATTCATGGTATCCGGACGGATATCTACAAAAACGATCTTTGCTCCGCGAAGCACGAATGCATCTGCAGTTGAAACAAACGTGTAGGAAGGCATGATCACCTCATCCCCCGGCTGAATGTCACAGAGAAAAGCCGCCATCTCCAGTGCATGTGTACAGGAAGTCGTAAGAAAAACCTGATTTACATCAAAGCGTTTCTTCATCCACTCTGAGCAGAGCTTTGTATACTTGCCGTCTCCACAGAGCATCCCCTGCGCCACAGCATCCTGAATATATTTTAATTCATTTCCGACGATCGCCGGTCTGTTAAAATCTATCATGTATTACCTCTTTTCTTCTTCGGATGTGATATTTGCCTTATCCCGGATCACGTACTGAGGAGTCTTGTTGATATTCAGCATCAGCTTACCGAGATATTCTCCGATGATTCCGAGCATCAGGAATGCAATTCCAAAGAGCACCAGCATCGCGCACATCAGAGAAGACCAGCCAATCGCGATCGTCGGATCCAGAAGCTTACGGACCAGTACAACGATTGCCCCGATAAAGCCAGCCGCTGAAAACAATGTTCCGAAAAATGTCGACACACGGAGCGGGATCACTGTAAAATTCAGGCAGGAAAGAAACAGATTCAGTCCCTTGCGGAAGTTATAGTTAGACGTTCCTACCTCACGTTCAAAGTGCTCGATCTCGATATTGGCAATATTATGTGTTGTGCGGAAAAACAGTACCTGAAGGAAGATATTGTATCCATCATACTTCACGATCTCATCACGCACATAACGGCGGCAGCACCAGAAACTGCTCATCTGGATATCCTTCGGACGGTCCAGCAGATGCCACAGAAGAAATCTGCTGACTGCTCCTGTCAGATTCTTGAATGCAGAAAACTTTCGTTCTTTGAACACGCCGAATACAATGTCATATCCCTCCTGGATCTTGTCCAGAAAAAGTGGAATCTGCGACGGATGGTTCTGCATGTCATCATCCATTCCAATGATCAGATCTCCCTCCGTATGATTCATAGCCGCCATGATCGCATTGTGCTGTCCGAAATTCTTGGCAAGGTTGATTCCCTTGACATTCGGATGCTTCTCTGCCAATGCATGGATCGCATTCCACGTTCCATCCCTGGAATAATCGTTGACCAGCACAAATTCACACTCGTAGTCTTTCAGTTTCTCAAATTCTTCTATAGCCAGTTCTACCACTTTGCCGATGGTATGTTCTGAATTATAGCATGGTATGACAATGGATACCAGCATGTCCTATATCCCTCATTTCTCTATATGTTAAATATAATAACTCCTGCCAGGATCAGTGCAAATCCTGCCAGTTTTCTCTTCGTAAATTTCTCTTTCAGAAAAAAGTATCCCATCACCGACACAAAAATATAACCTGTAGATTCCAGGATCGGTGACATGGAAAGCGGCACATACTTAAGTGCCAGCATCGTCAGGATCACAGAGCAGAAAAACATTCCATACGCTCCTATCACCAGCGGATTCAGATATTCTTTCAGTGGACTCTCGTAGGTTCTGTTGGCTGCTTTTTTCAGTAAGATCTGGGAAACAGATGAAATAAACACAGAAAAAAGCAGAATGCAGACAGATATCTCCAGACGGTTCATGAATTCTCACCGCCTTTCTCTCCATCCTCTCCTGTTACAAGATAAATCCCGGCAAAGATTACGGCTGCACCTGCGATCATATTCCAGGTGACTTTTTCGCCAAAGATCAGTGCTCCCCATATGATTCCCCATATCAGTGTGACCGGACGGTTGGCATAGGCAACAGTCAGCGGCATCCGTTTCAGGATCTGCTGCCAGATGATCGCATATCCAAACATGATCACAAAAACAAGCCCGAACCAGAAAATAAAGCTCACAGAGAATATATGATCTGTATACCGGGATGCCATTTTGGAGCAGACTCCACTCAGTGAACTGAACAGAAGGCTGATATGAAGCATCAGAAAAATACTTTTTTTTGAACTAATGTAATTTCTCATGTTATTCTCTCACAATCATACCGTAAATTCAATGTTTATTTTCGACAAAATCTCCTGCAGACGTTTCTCGCAGGACTCAAGGCTTTCTCCCCGAAGGATCACCTGACCCAGCCGGTCTCTGCCGTTTGTGTAGTGATGTACTTCTTCACCCGGTGCAATATTAAAGGAAAGATCCACAATATCCTCTGCCGGTTCATTCTCATTGTGGATAGCTTTTACAACACCATCTTTCTCTGAAAGCAGCGTTCTGGAAAGATTTGCCACACCGGATGTTTTGCCACGGAACATCTCTTCCACATCCATTCCAAGAGCCAGTCGGACGATCGCCTCGTAATAGTTGATTCCATAATAAATGCTTACCATTTCCGGCAGACAGGTTCCTCCCGCTCTTCCGGTGATCTCGATCACATAGATCTTTCCGTCTTTTTCGATCAGGTCGCAGTTGACCGGACAGTTATCAAGTCCCACTGCTTTGATGGCAAGTTCTACCTGATGCCGGACCTCTGCCCCAAGTTCTTCCTGTTTCCTGTACGGAACGGAATGACCGATCGGAGTCGGCACATAGCTCTGAAAAGCTTCGATATTGTTCGGCAGACAGTAAAGCAGTTTTCCATCACGGATCATAGATTCACATCCGAGCACCTGACCCTCGATAAATTCTTCGACCAGACAGTAGTCCTTTCGTGTTGCTTCCATAGTCTTATTATAATAGAAGAAAGTCTCCTCCCTGGTATTGCAGCGAAAGATTCCTCTGCTTCCCATAAGGTCTACAGCCTTGAGGACTACCGGAAATTCCAGTTTCTCAAGTGCTTCTTCCAGTTCTTCCAGACTGTGGATGCAGATATGTCTCGCGCACTGCACGCCTCCTGCCATAAAAGCTTCTTTCATCTTGAATTTGTCATTGCTAATATCAGCAGCTCTGGCTGACGGACCGATCAGCCCCATCTTCTCACAGGTGTATCCAAGTGCACGCACGCCTGCATCCAGACAACAGGTTGCAATGCCATCGATTCCCTTTTCCTGTGCTGCTTTAAGGATTGCTTCCGGATTGGTGATGTCTGCATAGACGCTCTCATCTGCCACTGCAAATCCCGGCCAGTCTCCCGGTGTGCTGGCGGCTACGGTTGCTGCGCCAAGCTTCCTGGCAGCTTCATAAAGAGGGAGCTGAGAATAACTCGCTCCCAGGATCATTAATTTTTTCATGCTTATTTATCCTCTTGTTCAAGAAAGTCAAAAAACAGAGGTGTTCCTCCTGTATGAAGAAACAGGATCTGTTTTCCCTGGATCTGATTCTCTTCCAGATATTTAACCATACCATAAAAAGCCTTTCCTGTATAGGTCATATCAAGAGGGATTCCTTCACTGCCATAGATCTGACGGATCAGATCTGCTGCCGGTTCTGACCATGCACCATATCCGCCCTCCATATAGGAATCTGTAAAATGAATGTGGTCTTCCAGATCGTCCGGAAGTGTTCTGTGGAATTTTTCTGCATATTCTCTGAGATTTCCGGTGATGACTTCCCTGCCTCTTGCGGCATTTCGGGAAACGGAGATCCCCACGATCCTGCGGTCATCTCCCTGACGCAGACTTCCCGCAAGAAGTCCGGACTGTGTCGCATTTGTACTGGATGCAAGAAAAATATAGTCAAAATGAACACCGTGTCTGTTTTCGTAACAGCAGATCTCGTCATACACAGCTTCGTAGCTTCTCATCGGAACCCATTCTCTGCCCTGGCCTCTGGAATTCCCGTAAATATAATACGGTTTGTATCCCTTTTCACGCAGTTCTGCCATAGCCTGTTCCACTGCTGCTGCGATTCCCGCCTTGCCGCATGGGATCTCTACAACTCCCATCTGCCGGATGATACGGCTGTTACTCGTCTCTCTGTCTTCTTTGATATCCTCAGTATTATGGACCATATAGCACGGGATCTCCAGCTCATGACAAAGCGTTGCAAGGATACGGCAGAGATTGGAGTGATAATTTCCGTAGATGATCATGCTGTCGCAATGCTCTTCCTGCATATCTTCCACAAACTTCCGCGCAAAACGCACCTTGTTTCCACCAAAAGCAAACGGAAGAAGATCATCTCTCTTCATAAAAAATGTATTTTTGCCATCATTATAGCGGAGTTTCTGAACCGGTGTGTCAAAAACATGGATTGGATTTTCCCACGGTCCATGATGAAGGAGTGTTTCCATCTCTTCATAAGACTCTGCCTGCAGGATAAAAAATCCCGGGCGGCTGCCGCTGTCTGTGATGCTGGCGGTTTTTACATCGCCCTCGATCACAACTTTTTTGAGATTAGATGGATGATTCTGTTTGATATCATTCAAAAGACGCAGGTCATTTTCATTCATCAGGAAACGGATCGCAGATATATGCGGCTCATTCGCTTTGATGACAGGCGGATTTCCGGCTGCGGTGTCCACAACCATGCCCACAAAATCCTGTCCGGTCGAAAGAGGTACAAGGTCGGAACCAATGCAGTCGCCGCCCATACGTGACCCGATCTCTATAATGCGGATCTCGCCTTTTTCATTGATCCTGAGTTCACTGTGTCCCGCTCCAAATTCCACTCCCAGTGCATCCAGTGCACGAAATACGGTCTCTTCTACCTGCTTTCTTATATCATCTGTCAGTGGAGCCGGCTGTAAATGACCAACCTCGATATAATGCGGACTTCCAGTCGTAAATTTCCTGGTGATTGCAAGGCAGGTGTGTTTTCCCTGATAGCTGATCGTTTCCACACTGTATTCTGCTCCGGAAATATATTCTTCCACGATCGCTTTCTTCTCAAAAGACTGTGTGATCGCGGCTTCGATCGCTGCCGGAAGTTCAGACGGATCTGTGACCTTGGTGATCGCTCTGCTGCCGGAACGATCTGTCGGTTTGACGATCACCGGGAAATGCTCCGGTTCCACGCTCTCGCCTTCTCCGACGCATGCAAAATACGGAACCGGGATCCCGGCTTTCTGGAAAGCGCTCCGCATGGCATATTTGTTGGTAGACTGCCTGATACATTCACTGCTGTTTCCCGGAAGTCCCAGTTTCTCTGCCAGATACTGTACCGTGATATTCGCAAGATCTGAGCCTATGGTAGCAACTGCATCCGGTTTGATCTTCCGGCATTCTTCCAGGATCGCATCCATCTCCACAATACTGATCTCATAAAAAAAATCCGCATTCTCCGCACCGGTTGCGCCCTCTCTCCAGGCGAATACGTGCGTTTCATATCCCATTTCTTTTGCTTTTTGAATCAGTGGCTTCTGAAAATCATTTGCCCCGATGATTACAATCTTTTTCATGATTATCCTTTCTAACATCAAAAAATGCCGCAAGCCTCAGAGACTCCTCCGATGCCTGCAGCATTTCCAGCCTCCGTCTGAATGATCGGAGCGTTTTATTTGGTTTTGTACATTTCGTTGTAATATTTCTGATAGTCACCACTGGTAACATTCTTCATCCAGTCCTCATGCTCAAAGAACCACTGGATCGTCAGGCGAATTCCATCCTCAAAACATGTCTCCGGATACCAGCCAACTTCTTCTTTGATCTTGTCCGGTGCGATCGCATAACGACGGTCATGACCCTTGCGGTCCTCTACGTAAGTGATCAGGTTTTCGCTTACGAGTTCTTTACGCGGATCTCCCTCCGGAAGCATTTCCTGAAGAGTATCAAGAATGATATGGATGATCTGGATATTCTGTTTCTCATTGTGTCCGCCGATGTTATATGTCTCGAACAGACGTCCCTTCTCCTGTACCATGTCGATTCCCTTGGCATGATCCATAACATAGAGCCAGTCGCGGACATTCTTGCCGTCACCATATACCGGGAGCTTCTTGCCCTGGAGCGCATTGTTGATGATCAGCGGGATCAGTTTCTCCGGGAACTGGTATGGTCCGTAGTTGTTACTGCAGTTTGTGATGTTTGCCGGGAATTTGTAGGTATCCATGTAGGATTTTACCAGCATATCAGAGGATGCCTTGCTTGCAGAGTACGGGCTGTGCGGATCATATGGAGTTGTCTCATAGAAAAAGCCGCCATCTTCCTCGAGGGAGCCGTATACTTCGTCTGTGGATACATGAAGGAATTTCTTGTCCGGTTTAAAGGTTCCATCCGGAAGTTCCCATGCAGATTTGGCTGCATTCAGCATGACCAGAGTACCAAGTACGTTTGTCTTGACAAAGACTTCCGGGTTACGGATGCTTCTGTCTACATGGCTCTCTGCTGCAAAATGAACGACACGGTCAATATCATTCTCATCAAAGATCTTCATGATAGCTTCGCTGTCGCAGATATCAGCCTTAACGAAAGTGTAGTTCTCTCTATTCTCAATGTCCTTGAGGTTCTCAAGGTTTCCTGCATACGTCAGCTTGTCTACATTGATGATACGGATCTCGTTGTCGTATTTCTGAAACATGTAATGAATGTAGTTGGAACCGATGAATCCGGCACCGCCTGTTACCAGGTATGTTCTCATATTTTCTTTTCCTCCTGAAAAACGCCCTCCCCCCAGGGGAGAGCGTTTATTTTGTTCTGATTATCTGTTTGCGTAATTCGGGTCTGTCGGGTCGAAAGTCTTACTTCCTCTCAGTGGTGTAAGAGGTCTTCTTCCCAGAGGTCCCTTGTAGCATTCATCGGCACTGTATTTACCATCGAATACGCGGAGCTTGGAACCATTGCAGTTCTCATATACCCATTTCGCGTCTGCAACGCAGGCACGGATACATCCATGAGATGCAGGGCTTCCAAGTTTCAGATATTCGCTTGCCGGAAGGTTATTTCCATTCATCATACCACTTGCTACGGAATGAACAAAGATTCCATTTACTACATGAGTACCATACTGTCCCCAGGATGGTCCCATCAGCGGCTGCCAGCGAAGAGATCTTGTCAGTGTGAAGGTTCCTGCTATAGTCAGTGATGTAGGATTACCTACGGAAACACGGATCGTCTTGATCGGATACTTCTTGCTGCTGTCTGTGTATACAGTCATAACACCGTTTGTACGGTCACATTCCAGATAATATCTGCTGCGCTTGAACTCGCTGGTTCTGTCATAAACACGGTTTCCGTATTTATTGAAACGATAGTTTACACCGTCAATCCATGCTGTGGTATTTCTATACCATTTACCTGTTGCCGGGTTGATATAACGTGCCAGGTTTCTGCTGGAATCGATGGTTACCCATCCTGTTGTAAATCTTCCTCTGCTGTCCAGCCATCCCTTGGTTCCTGCGCGGGTAGCACTTCTGTTTGTCAGTGCTGCACAATTGGAGAAGCAGAAGTAATACATCTTACCGTCACATCTGATTCTTCTCCATCCGGAAACCGGAAGAACACCATTGGATGCTGCATAATAATACTTATTATTATACTTGATCCAGGTTCCTTTATACATCTGACCACGATACTGTGTTGTGCTGGATCTCTGGAAGAAATAGTATTTGCCATTTACCTTGGTAACACCACTTGCCATACGTCCGTCTTCGAGGAAGTATCTGGAACCACTCCATGCTTTCTGGTAGTTGTTACCACCATTTGTAAACAGGAACCATCCGATAAATTTGTTGTTAACAACTACCTTCTGCATTCCCTTCTTTTCTTCTACACGTCCTGCAACGCTTCCGAAGTAGTAATATCTGCCGTACTTGGTAGAACCTGTTCCTGCAAGCTGTACCCAGCGATTTCTCCATGTTGCACGACGGCCGTTGGAAGTAAAGTAGTATCTATAGTTTCCAACCTTAACAAGACGGTTTGCATATGCAATACCTGAGCTGTTGGACATGTAATAATATCCATCAGCGCCTTTGACCTGTTTTCCTTTGATAAGATATCCGTTTGCATCAAGGAGATACAGCCTGGAGCTGTTATTCAGAACCTTGTATGCTCCGACACCTTTCTTTACATAACGTCCGTCACTTCCGAAGTAACGCCATCTGTTGTTGTTGATTCCAATCCAGGTATTTCTTGCCATCTTACCCGGAATATCCTTTGAACCGGATGCACTCTTGAACCAGTAAAGTCCTGATTTGCCATTGTATGTAGTGCTTTTTTCTCCTACGAACGGCACACCGGTGCTCTTGAGATAATAATAGTCACTGCCGATCTTGTAGATTCCCTCTTTTTTGGATTCCAGGACACCTGTCTTGTTAAAGTATGTGAATTTCTTTCCATCCCATACCCATTTATTTGTCTGCATCTGACCAAGTGCGGAGTTGTATGGAGCTACAACTTCACTGTAAGCACTGTTTACATCCGGTTTTGTGATCTCTACTTCATCTGCTGTTGCAAAATAATAGCGGTCATTTCCGTTGGTGCCTACAAGGCTTGTTCCTGTGATCAGATAGCCTTTCTCATCAAAAGCGTATTTTGCGGTGAAAACTGTATTTCCATCTCCATCCAGTGTGGTGATCTTTACCAGACCATCCGTTGCTGTGTAGTAAGATTTTGTTGTACTCACTGCATCTGTATCCGTATCTTCGGTAATTTCAGATACTTCTTCTGCTGCATCTGCTGCTTCCTCGACTGTTCCGGATACCTCCGCTGTTTCTCCATCTGTTTCAGATGTTTCTTCTGCTTCTCCTGCCACATCTGCCTCAACAGCCTCATCTGTTGAAACATCAGCATCTGCTGCATCGTCTGTCTGTACAGCATCTCCTGCTTCCTCTGCGGATGCTGTCTTGGTTCCACTGATTTTTTCAAGTTTCCATCTAAGCTGTCCACCAACAGTGATTGGCTCCCATCTGTGATAAGAAAGAACTGCCTCTGTGCTGCTTACTACATTCTCTCCTGTATAAGAAACTGCATCAGCTGTGCTGTCATCAACAACCTGGTCTGCTGATACTGCATCAGAAGTAAAATCTTCTTCTGGGCTGAAATCTACAACTACTTCATCCTCTGAATCAGCTGCATCTGCCACATCTGCTTCCGGTGTTGTCTCTGCATCATTCTGTTCTTCATCAGATACTTCACCGTCCTCTATTGTTACTGTAGAATCCTCTACATCCTGACTGTCCGCTGTTTCATCTGCAACAGATTCATCATTATCCTCTGCAGCTGTAATTTCCGCAGAAAAATCCGCTGCACTGGCAACTGTCGCTTCTGCTGCAGTAGCCATGCACATAGACAGACTCAGTAAAACTGCCACAACTCGTTTCTTCACAACTTCTCCTCCTTATTCTCATAACACCTTTATTCACCAAGACCACTGCTGATTGCACTGGTCAAAGCTTCCATTGCCGCCTGCTCATCAATGCCATCACAGATAAGTTCAATCTCATCTCCACATTTCACGCAGGCACCCAGAACGCTCAAAACGCTTTTGGCATTTGCGCTTCCTCCGCTAAAGAGAAATTCAATTCTGGATTCATACTTAATTGCTTCATTACACAAATTCCCTGCCGGGCGCAGATGCAGCCCTGACGGATTGCTGACTGTTATCTTCTGACTGATCATCTTCTGTATCTCCTGTAATTAATCACCTGTATCTGCTGTGGAAATTCTGGAAACTTCCACGCCTGTGGTAACTTCATCTACCAGTTCATATCCCTTCGGAACACTGACATTTACCGGAACTTCATAACTGCCCTCTTCCTTGCCATCCAGATCAATAGAAGCTTTGATTTCATCTTCTGTCAGATCATCCAGGCTTTCATCGGATTTCTTTATCCGGACTTCTATATTGGCGGTATCAAATGCCACCTGCATTCCATCCGGCTGGTTCTCAACAGTAATGTTCTTGGTTGGAACCTCACAGACATTGCTGCCTTCCGGCAGAATATTCACTCTGACAAAAACATCCTCACTGGAATCACTGGTCAGCTTCAGTCCTTCCGGCAAATAATCTGAAATATTGATCTTTGCCTCAAAATCACTGTCCCGACCTGAAATATCAACCGCATTTCCTGATACCCAGATTGTATTATTCTGATCCTTCAGGCTGTCCAGTGCCTCCTCACTTCCTGCGATACTGATCACATTCGGAGTCGTACTGACACTCTCCACCTGATATCCACTTGCCGGAGTACCTGTGTATTCCGCACTTATTTTAACATCAGTTTGAACTTTCCACAACCTTGCAGTCACATAAACTTTGGAAATATTAAGATAACCTGCATCTGTGTCGGAGAATTCCTCTCCATTCTTGTCAATGATCTTCACTTCTGTTTCCTGGGTCACATCCTCTGTTGCCCCGTCCACATCAATAGAAGCATTCACTTTATCTATTTTATTAATAAGAGACTTCGGTCCTGTAATCTTGATTTTCTCCGGATTGGAGGTCAGAGAACCTACCTCATATCTCTTGTCTGGTTTCGTATTATTGGTAGTAACATTTACCACAAATTCCTGTGTATCCTTATCTTCCAGATGGAGACTCAAATTATTCGGAGTTACCTCAATATTATTCGGTAAAACCTTCTCACAGGAAACCGTAATCGGCACCATCACAGGATCTGTATCCAGGCTTACTGCCTGCTGCAGATCTGCTGTTGCGCGAAGATCCGCGACTGTGAGCTTATCAAGGATCTTGCGCTGTGCCTTGATCGTCACACGGATCGGTGTCTGTTCACTGTCCTGTATACACATCTTACCGTCTGCATCAATATATGCCTCATTTAGAAGCTGTACATCTGAAACCACGAAAGACTTCGTCCCGATCGGATTGTCAATGTTTACAACCAGGAGCCATACGACTACTGCAATAATAAGAGACAGGATTTTCAGAGAGATATTATTTGCCACTTTTTTCTTCATGCTTCACTCTCCCCTTAAAAAATTGTCTCAGTTTATTGTTATCTACAATTTTCTTGTTCTGTGCCCTCTCAAGCACTTCACGGAGTTCAGTGCTGCTGACATTCCGCATCAGCCTTCCTCCCTCTGCCACGGAAACCTGACCGGTTTCCTCAGAAACAATGATCGTCACAGAATCTGTCACCTCACTGATTCCCACACCTGCACGGTGTCTCGTTCCAAGCTGCTTGCTCAGTTCCATATTATCTGAAAGCGGAAGATAACAGGTAGCCGCCACGATCCGGTTCTTTCTTACGATCACCGCCCCATCATGAAGTGGTGTATTGTGTTCAAAGATATTGATCAGAAGCTGGCTCGTCAGGATCGCATCTACATTAATACCTGTCCGGATATACTCATCCAGGCGGATCTCCTGCTCAATTACAATCAGTGCTCCTGTCTTGACTTCACCCATGTCGAAGCAGGCTTTGATCAGTTCGTTAACTGTTTTGTCTGCAAAACGCTCCTTGACTTCCCTGCCGGAATCAAACGGAATAATAGAAGCCATGATCTTCTTCTGTCCAAGCTGCTCCACAACCTTGCGGAGTTCCGGCTGGAAAATAACCACGATTGCCGTAATCAGCGCCCCCGCCAGCCTGGACACGATCCAGAGGATCGTATTCATCTTGAAGATATAAGCGATCACAAGAAAAGCGCCAATGACCAGAAGTCCTTTGAGCAGGGTATAAGCACGGGTAAATTTGATCCATACCATAAACTGATACACAAAAAATGAGATCAGAATAATTTCTATGATATCAATGATATTCATGGATGGTAAATTGATATCCGAAAGATACCTTCCCATTATACCCGTGATATTCTGCATAAACACGCTTTCCTCCTAGTCTTTTTATTTGTTGTTATATTCTGTCTGTTATAAATTACGGTTCTGATCACAGATCCTTCAGTGATTCTTCCAGTTTCTTTTCGAAATCGATGTCATCGAGATCTGCTTTTTCGATAGCAGCCGTATTTTCTGTCACATCCGGTTCTGCTTTTTCTTTTTCCGAAGGAACCGCTCCCTGGAACAATGGTGCAGAAAAATTCACTACACGCTCATTCTGTTTCCTGTCATCGCGTGCAGGCTCGCCGTTGATCTTCTTGATGCTTCTCTCAGAAGTTGCAACCAGCGCCTTCGGCACAGCCTTGACATAATAGTAATAATCATCATCCTCATATTCCAGACGCTCTGTTCTTGTATAATCGCCTCCGAACACAAAGAATTCAAGAACAATTCCAAGCAGAACTGCAACTACGGTAAAAATAACCTGTGATGCAACAGGAACAGAAAATCCAAAATACATGCTGCCTGCAAGCATAAGTACAAGATAAAGCACGCCGCCTGCAATGATTGCAATTCTCCATGCATAATCAAACTGTCTCGTACGGATCAGCTGGACTGCAAGAATCACAACAACAAATGTAAGCAGTGTCAGCCACATCTCACCATTCTTCATAATGCCATCTGAAAGAAGTGTCAGTTTGTCTACTATCTGCATATCAGCACTCATAAGTGCCTGGGACTGTACTCTCACATAGCGAACAAAATAGTAAATGATCACGCCACCGCCTGCCGGAAGTGCAGATACCGGTGAACTCAGAAGGCCGCATCCGATTGGCAGCAATGCCGGAAGATCAAATGCAAATGCCAGTGGCGTAAACACCATTACAATGTTCTTGCCTGCGCTGAATCTCAGAAACAGAATCAGCATGAAAAGAAGAAGCACCAGCAGGAAACCGGCAACTTCTATTCCGAGTGCATAACAGTGTGCCACCATCATCGCACATCCTGCAAAAACAATCATTCCTGTCGGAAGGACACTGCAGACAAGTGCCAGAATCAATACTACAAATATATTATCAAGAGCTTTCACATATCCCATGTTGCTGTTAATCCATATAAAATAAACCAGTGCCAGGATAAATTTCAAAAGAGGCATCACATACACTTCATACTGTGCAAATAAGCCTTTGATTTTCTGTTTAAATTCCAGTAATGCTGTCATTTCCGATAACCTCCCGCTGTTCCTCTGGCGGACATTTTCTTTTCTTCCCGCGCATAGATCTTATTCAGCTCTGTAAGCTGGCTGTAATATTCCCGTACACTCTTCTTTGCCTGATAATATTTCACGGAATACTGAATATACGTCAGAATAGAATACGCTGCAAGAACAATCACATAACCGATAATCAGATAGATTCCAAGTGTGACCAGATTCATTCTGTGAATATTCTCCAGAAGATATTCTCCAAAATATACCGCTACTGCCGCAACAATCAGCACATATCCGATCGTAACCAGGAAAAAATTCTTGATCAGTGCCAGCCCGATATAGTCACTTCTGTAATATCTGCTGACCGGAAGATGTTTCCTGCCCCTGCCCTGCTCATACATGGCGAGCTTTGTCATTATCTTAACTTTTTCTTCGTTGATCATAGTCTGCTCCTTACAAAACCGTATTTCTTTCCACCGGACAGAAATACTCATATAGATTAATTGTAACATATATCCATGACCATGAAAAGCCTTTTTTCACCGCCAATGCCCTGCTGTTATCATATCCAGCCCATGCAGAGAGTCACAAAAAACACTCTGTCTGCACCTGCTCCCTTAAGGACATGAGCCATTGCTTCTATCGTACTTCCTGTTGTGTACACGTCATCCATGACAAGTATACTGAGTCCGTCCATTCTCTCAGTAATCTGAAAGGCCTCTCTCAGATTCTGCTTTCTTTCAGCAGCACTCAGTTTTTTCTGCGACCGGGTATTCTTTGTCTTTCGTATGATCTGATCCGGTACCGGAATCTTCAGATTTCTTCCGACCCTGTCTGCAATGTCTGCCGCCTGGTTAAATCCTCTCTCCCGCTGCTTCCGCGGATACATAGGAACGGGAATGATCACATCCGGATTCCATGCCCGGATGTCTCTTTCCATATATCTGCATATAGAAGCAGCATAGTATTCACCATATTCCCGGCTCCCATAATATTTGTAGTGAAGCAGCGATTGCCGCATTCTGTTATTATAGAGAAAAACGCCTCTCCCTCTGTCGAACTCTCTGTGCACTTTCCGACACTCCGGACAGAATTCCACCTCCGGTGCCACCGGTCTTCCGCATTTGAGACAATAATCCTTTATGATCGGATGCAGCTGGTTCTCACATGCCCGGCAGACAAGTATTCCCTTTTCAGTAAGGATCTGATGACAGACCGGGCAGCGTCTCGGATACAGGATATTCAAAAATTTCTCCAAGTAAGTCCTTTCTCCCCGATGAAGCACTCTTACTCTTCTGTCTCACAGATTCTCCGATCCAGTGAGCTGTATCTCTGCTGTTGTTTCTCATTCCGGATCATTTCCCGGAATGTCTCCTCACTGCCGACAACGGTTACGCACTTACGCGCCCTGGTGACAGCTGTATAAAGAAGATTTCTGTTCAGAAGCATCCTTGGTCCGGACAGAAGCGGAATTACAACTGCAGGATATTCAGACCCCTGCGATTTATGTATCGTGATCGCATAGGCAAGTTCCAGTTCGTCCAGCTGTTTGAAAGAATATTCTGCCCATCTGCCATCCTCAAATTCCACCTCGGCTGTCTCGGCAAAGTCATTGATCGTCCTGAGGATTCCGGTATCTCCATTAAATACACCAATACCTTTCTCAATTGGAATACCATACAGGCCCCGGATTTCCCATTCCATCTGGTAGTTATTCCGGATCTGCATGACTTTATCGCCCTCGCGGAAAAGTCCGTGTGCATTTTCTCTTTCTTTCTTTGATGCATCCGGCGGATTCAGGTATCTCTGGAGAATCTGATTCAGCCGTTCCACGCCAAGAAGTCCTTTCCTCATAGGAGTCAGGACCTGAATATCAAAAGGCTTCGCCTCTACATATTTCGGAAGTTTTTCCTGAATCAGTGCAATTACCACGCGAATGATAATGTCTGCATCATATCTCTTAAGAAAAAAGAAATCACGGCTCTTATTGTCAAGAACCACCTGTTCTCCCTTGTTGATCTTGTGTGCATTTACGACAATATCACTCTCTGATGCCTGCCGGAAAATCTTCTTAAGCTCTACTACCGGAAATGCCATGCTTCTGATAATGTCGCGAAGTACATTTCCCGGTCCCACGCTTGGAAGCTGATTCTCATCACCTACCAGAATCAGTCTCGTCCCTGCAATGATTGCCTGGAGAAGTGAATGTATCAGCTGAATATCCACCATCGACATCTCATCAATGATAATGACATCTGCTTCCAGAGGGTTCTCCGCATTTCTCTCAAAATGAACTGCCTGACCACTCTTATTGTCATCCTCAGGCATTCCGGATAATTCCAGGAGTCTGTGAATTGTCTGTGCCTCGTAGCCGGTCGCCTCTGTCATTCGTTTGGCCGCTCTTCCTGTCGGTGCAGCAAGCCGGATCTCTGCTCCCTCTCCCTCAAAATACTGGATGATCGCATTGATCGTGGTTGTTTTTCCTGTTCCGGGACCTCCTGTCAGAACAAACAGGCCATGACATGCCGCCTCTGTGACAGCTTTTTTCTGCATTTCATCCAGAACAGTGTCTGTTTCCTTTTCAATCTGTGCGATTCTCCTGTTGATCATCTCTGGATCTTCCGGATAGAGAATATCCAGTTCCTTAAGCATTCTTGCTGTGTTAAGTTCCAGATAATAGTACATGGTCGGATAGACCAGGACCACTCCGTTCTCTTCTTTCTGCACCAGCTTGCGGTCTACAGAAAGATCCATCAGATGTTTTTCCATATAGGAAGGATCCACCCCCAGAAGTTCCGAAGCCCTCTGGAACAGTTCTTCCTTTGGAAGATATACATGTCCGTCTCCTGATGCCTGCAAAAGAGTATACATCATCCCGCTTCGGATTCTGTAATCTGAATCTGTATGGATTCCAATCCTGTAAGCGATCTCGTCCGCAATCTTGAAACCAATACCACTGATATCATCTGCAAGCCGGTAAGGATTTTCCTGAAGTACACTGTAGACTGTTTCTCCATATTTCTGATAGATTTTGGCTCCGAGATTCAGAGAAATCCCATATTTCTGCAAAAACATCATTGCTTTTCGCATGTCAGCCTTCTCAGAAACCTGCGCTGCAATTTCTCTCGCCTTTTTTTCACTGATCCCCTTGACCTCTGCCAGCCGTTCCGGCTCTTCCTCCACGATCCGAAGCGTCTCACGCCCAAAACGTCTCACAATCCTTGCCGCCAGTGCCGCACCGATGCCTTTGATCGCGCCTGATCCCAGATAACGTTCCATTGCCATGGCATCTTCCGGCATTTTTTCGGTAAGAGTTGCTGCCTGAAACTGTTTTCCATAGACCGGATGCTGGATATAATTTCCGGTAAGTTCCACGGAAGCCCCCATCGTAATCACCGGAAATGATCCGACACAGGTCAGTTCTTCCTCATCTTCTACGCCCTTTAATATCATTACGGTATATCCGTTTTCTTCGTTTCGAAAAATCACATGATCGATATACCCTGTCACGCTTTCACTCATAGTTCCTCTCTTCTGCTTCTCAGAATTCCGTACAGCAAAACCAGGACATCCAAAGTAAACTTCAGATATTCCTGGTTTCTGTATTCACGGATCTCTGCGGTCATTCTTCCATTCTCGCCATGATCTCTGCATATTTTCCAGTTCCAACAGCTACTACATTCACTGCATTCTGTACCGTCAGTGTATTTACCCCTGTTCTCTGTTCGATCAGAGTGTCCATTCCACTCAGCATTGCGCCGCCTCCTGCAAGAACAATTCCACGGTCCACGATATCTGCTGCAAGTTCCGGCGGTGTCTTTTCCAAAACACCATGAACGGTCTCTACGATCTGATTTGTGGCATCCTTAAGTGCCACACGGATTTCCTCCGAAGTCAGCTTGATGGTCTTTGGAAGACCCGTCAGGATATTTCGTCCCTTGACTTCCATCACTCTCGGATTTGCTTCCTCAATCGCGGTACCGATCTTGATCTTGATCGTCTCTGCAGTATCCTCTCCTATAAACAGTCCATGCGTACGGCGTATGTAGCTCATGATTGCCTGATCAAAAGCATCTCCTGCAACCTTGATCGTAGAGGATACTACGACCCCGCCCAGTGAGATCACTGCCACATCTGTCGTTCCTCCACCGATATCAACGATCAGATTTCCAAATGGTTTCGTGATGTCCACGCCGGCCCCGATTGCTGCTGCGATCGGTTCTTCGACCAGAAAAACTTCCCGTGCGCCAGCCTGGAAGGTTGCTTCCTCCACTGCCCGGCGCTCGATCTCCGTGATCCCGCTTGGCACACAGATGCTGATGCGGGGTTTGCGAAAAGCTCTTCGTCCCATTGCTTTCGGGATAAAATATTTGAGCATTTTTTCCATTACAATGAAATCCGTGATCACGCCCTGGCGGATCGGACGGATCACCTCTATATTAGAAGAGGCATGTCCCGCCATCTGTTTTGCTTCCTCGCCAATTGCTTTGATCTTTTCTGTATCCTTGTCATATACTACCACCGTCGGCTCCTTGAGGATCAGACCTTTGCCGGTGGAATAAACCAGACAACTGCTGGTTCCCATATCGATTCCAATATCATTTGCAGGCATAATAGCCTCCTTCCCAATTTTCTCTATTGCTGCAGGTATTTCTTCACATACTGGCCCGTATAGGATTCCGGGCACTCTGCGATCTGTTCCGGTGTTCCTGTTGCGATCACCGTACCTCCACGGTCACCGCCTTCCGGTCCCATATCTATAATATAATCTGCTGTCTTGATGACGTCCAGGTTATGCTCGATGACTACAACGGTATTTCCGCCGTCTGTCAGACGCTTCAGGATCTCAACCAGCTTGTGTACATCCGCGAAATGAAGTCCTGTCGTCGGCTCATCCAGAATGTAGATCGTCCTTCCGGTGCTTCGTTTGCTGAGTTCTGTCGCAAGCTTGATCCTCTGCGCCTCGCCGCCGGAAAGTTCAGTAGACGGCTGACCAAGACGGATATAGGAAAGTCCTACATCGTACAGTGTCTGGATCTTACGGCGGATAGATGGAACGTTTTCAAAAAATCCCAGTGCTTCCTCGACTGTCATATTCAGGACATCGTAAATACTTTTGTCTTTGTATTTCACTTCCAGCGTTTCTCTGTTATAACGTTTACCCTTGCACACTTCACATGGAACATAGACATCTGCCAGGAAATGCATCTCGATCTTGATGATTCCGTCACCGCTGCATGCCTCACAGCGTCCGCCCTTGACGTTAAAACTGAAACGTCCCTTCTTGTAACCTCTTGCCTTCGCATCTGCAGTCGCGGCAAAAAGATCTCGGATCTGGTCAAAAACGCCTGTATACGTTGCCGGATTGGACCTCGGTGTACGTCCGATCGGCGACTGATCGATATTGATGACCTTATCAAGCTGGTCAAGTCCCTGGATTTCCTTATGTTTGCCCGGGATAGTCCGCGCACGGTTCAGGTCTCTTGCCAGAGTCTTGTACAGTACTTCGTTGATCAGGGAGCTCTTGCCGGAACCGCTGACTCCCGTAACACTCGTCATAACGCCCAGTGGGATATCCACATTGACCTGCTTGAGATTATTCTCCGCTGCTCCGCGGATCTTAAGCCACCCTGTCGGCTGTTTGCGCTCCGTCGGCACCGGAATCTTGATCCTGCCACTTAAATATGCGCCTGTGACAGAATCCGGATTCTGCATCAGTGTCTCTGCTGTTCCGATCTCGACAAGTTTTCCACCGTGTTCGCCTGCCCCCGGTCCGATATCCACAACACAGTCCGCAGCACGCATGGTATCCTCGTCATGTTCCACCACGATCAGGCTGTTCCCCAGATCACGGAGGCGCATCAGTGCCCTCAGCAGTTTGTCATTATCTCTCTGATGAAGTCCAATACTCGGCTCATCCAGGATATAGGCAACTCCGACCAGACCAGAGCCGATCTGTGTCGCAAGACGGATTCTCTGCGCTTCCCCGCCGGAAAGTGTCGCAGTCGCACGGCTTAAAGAAAGATAATCCAGACCTACTTCTGCAAGGAACCCAACTCTCGCACGGATTTCTTTGAGGATCTGCTTTCCGATCAGCTCCTGCTGGCTGGAAAGCTTCAGGTCTTTCAGGAAATCACACAGCTTCTCTATGGAGAGCGCTGTTATCTCATAAATATTCTTATCTCCGACTGTGACAGCAAGTGATTCTTTCTTCAGTCTCTGTCCCTTACAGGTCTTACATGGGGTGATGCGCATAAAAGATTCATATTCCTGCTTCATCGCGTCGGAACCTGTTTCTTTGTATCGCTGCTCTACGTTCTTGATAAGTCCCGGGAATGTGATGTCATAGATTCCCTCTCCACGCTGTCCTTTGTAGTAGACCTTGACAGAATGTCCATTGGTTCCGTGGATCAGAATGTTCTTGATTTCTTCCGGATAATCCTGAAATGGAGTATCCAGACTGAAATGGTATTCATTTGCCAGTGCATCCAGGATCGCTCTTGTAAAACTTCCCTTGTCTGTGCAGGACTGCCATCCCATCACAGTAATGGCTCCCTCTGAAATGCTTAAGGATTTGTCCGGTATCATCAGGTCGACATCGAACTCCATCTTGTATCCCAGACCGAAACAGTCCGGGCAGGCTCCAAACGGATTATTGAAAGAAAAACTTCTCGGCTCGATCTCATCAATACTGATCTGGCAGTCCGGGCAGGAAAAACTCTGGCTGAAATTTATGATATTTCCATCCATTGTGTCCACCATCAGAAGTCCGTCTGCAAGATCAAGGACAGTCTCGATGGAATCTGACAGTCGTTTCTCAATACCTGGTTTGACTACCAGACGGTCTACTACGATCTCGATATTGTGTTTGATGTTCTTGTCCAGTTTGATCTCTTCGGAAAGTTCATACATATTTCCGTCGATCAGGACACGGACATATCCGCTTCGCTTTGCCTGATCCAGAAGTTTTGCATGGGTTCCCTTACGTCCTCGGACTACCGGTGCAAGAAGCTGGATCTTGGTCCTCTCCGGCAGGGACATGATATGGTCTACCATCTGGTCTACGGTCTGTTTCTTGATCTCCTTGCCGCACTTCGGACAATGTGGGATTCCGATCCTTGCATACAGAAGACGGAAATAATCGTAGATCTCAGTTACTGTTCCTACGGTAGATCGCGGGTTTCTGTTTGTGGATTTCTGATCAATGGAGATTGCAGGCGGCAGTCCCTCGATCGACTCCACGTCTGGTTTCTCCATCTGTCCCAGAAACTGTCTCGCATAAGAAGACAGAGACTCCATATAGCGTCTCTGTCCTTCCGCATAAATGGTATCAAAAGCCAGAGAAGACTTGCCGGAACCACTGACTCCTGTCAGTACTACAAATTCATCTCTTGGGATATCTACGCTCAGATTCTTGAGGTTATTTACATTTGCACCCCGAATCCGGATAAATTTCTTCTCAGTTGTATGTTCCGCCATGATTTCTTATGCCCCTCTGCTTTCTCATTATATCTAATTTGCACTGTTTCTCTGTAGTATTACTGTTCTCAGTAACTCTACTATTGATTCTGTATTACTGTTTGCTCCGGGAGTTCCAGCTCTCCTCCTGTTTCACTCATCCAGCAGAAAATCTGCCAGGACTGGATTGCTCACATGGATTCCTTTCCTTGTAAATCGCCAGAACTCACCTGTATGTTCCAGCAGATCCATCTCTTTATATTTTGCCAGAACAGAGCCATAAATATCCTCTATCCTGCATCCAAAATTTCTCTCAAACTGTCTTTCTGAGATTCCCTCTGTCATACGCAGTCCCAGAAACATGAATTCTTCTATTTCGTTGTTTCTGGAAAGAGTTGTAACATCCTCCCGGATCTTCTCCGGTTCTGTGCTGTCTGCCAGATATGTCTGCATATCTCTGGTATTGCTGAAACGCTTTCCCTGAAATAATGATGCCGCTCCCAGACCGGCTCCCAGATATTCTGTGCGCTGCCAGTAACCCTTGTTGTGTCTGCATTCAAAGCCGTCACGGGCGTAATTGGATATCTCATATTGATGGAATCCATATTTTCTCAGGATTTCCGCGGTGTCCTCGTACATCTGGTATTCTTCATCTTCTGTTGGAAGGATCAGTTTCTTCTGTGCGAAAGGCGTTCCCTCCTCGATGATCAGACTGTAAGCCGAAATGTGCTCCGGTGAAAGTTCTGCGATGGTTTCCAGATTGTGCTTCCAGTTCTCGCAGGTCTGCCCCGGTATTGCAAACATCAGGTCTACATTGATGTTGGAAAATCCAGCTTTCCTCGCCCAGTGATAACTCTGGAGAAATTCTTCGTAGGTGTGGATCCTTCCGAGCATGTCAAGTTCCTGCTGCACCGTGGACTGAAGTCCAAAACTTATTCGATTGATACCGGCTTCGTGGCAAAGTTTCAACTGCTCCGGACTGACTGTTCCCGGATTTGCCTCCATTGTGATCTCTGCATCTCCACTCAGAATAAATGCCTGTTTTATCTCATCCATGATCCGGCAAAGCTGCTCTCCACTGAGCACAGATGGAGTTCCGCCGCCGATGAATATAGAAACGACCTCATATACTTCTTTCTGTGAGATGCTTCTTATCTCCCTGCACAACGCATCTACATAGTCGTCCCGTGTCTTCTGGTCTGACGGTCCGGAAAGGAAATCACAGTACTGGCATTTGCGGACGCAGAACGGAATGTGCACATATAACTCCAGCGGAATCTTAGTATTCCTCACTGTAATCTTCCTCACTGTCGTCATATTCTGAATCATCCTGGCTGCTGTCATCTTCTGAATAATCTTGGCTGTCTCCGCTGTCGGAAGAATCGCCCTCTGTATCAGAAGACATATTTGCATCCGCAGATGTGCTGTTGTCTGACAAACTGGAATTATCTGCTGTCGAAGCATTATCTGACGTAGTACTGTCTGACACAACCGCAGCTCCACTTGCTGTATTGGCAGATGTAGATCCGGCATTCTCATCAAGATAGCTGTTTACCATCGTTACGCCACCACTTGAAACAACTGCTGCAGAATTTACCTGCTCCGGTGCAGTCGTAGGCGTTGGCTCCGGTGTGATGCTGATCTTGATAACTTCTTCTGTTTCCGGATCTGCTGCTTTCTTCTTGCCGCATCCGCAGCCCGCCAGAAGTGTACACATCAGAAGGACTGCACCTGTCAGCAATAAACGTGATCTTGTTTTTTTCATTATTATCCTCCGATTCCCGAACGATTATTTATCGTCCAGCTTCAGGACACTCATAAACGCTTTCTGTGGGATTTCTACGTTTCCTACCTGGCGCATACGCTTCTTACCTTCCTTCTGTTTCTCCAGAAGTTTCTTCTTACGGGAAATATCACCACCGTAACATTTGGCAAGTACGTCCTTACGCATGGCACGGACAGTCTCTCTGGCGATAACCTTGCTTCCGATCGCAGCCTGGATCGGGATCTCGAATAACTGTCTCGGAATTTCTTCTTTGAGTTTCTCGCACATCTTACGTCCTCGCTCGTAGGCAGTATCTGCATGTACGATGAAGGAAAGGGCATCGACTTCTTCCTTATTAACAAGGATATCCAGTTTGACCAGATCACTGCGCTCGTAACCACAGAGCTCATAATCAAGGGAAGCATATCCTCTGGAACGGGATTTCAGCGCATCGAAGAAATCATAGATGATCTCATTCAGAGGCAGTTTGTATTTCAGAAGTGCTCTCGTCTCTTCCATATATTCCATTCCGATGTACTGGCCACGGCGTTCCTGACAGAGATCCATGATTGCGCCGATAAACTCGGTTGTTACCATGATCTCGGCATTTACCATCGGCTCTTCCATGTATTCGATCTCTGACGGATCCGGGAGATTGGATGGGTTGGTCAGTTCGATCATATCGCCGTTTGTCTTGTAAACCTTGTAGATAACACCCGGTGCTGTCGTTACCAGATCCAGATTGTACTCTCTCTCCAGACGCTCCTGAATGATCTCCAGATGAAGAAGGCCAAGGAAACCACAGCGGAAACCAAAGCCCAGTGCCACAGATGTCTCTGGTTCGAAGAACAGGGAAGCATCGTTTAACTGCAGCTTCTCAAGTGCATCTCTCAGATCGCCGTACTTGGCACCATCTGCCGGATAAAGTCCGCAGTAAACCATCGGCTGTACTTTCTTATATCCCGGAAGTGCCTCTGCACACGGTCTCTCATTATCCGTTACTGTATCACCGACTCTGGTGTCTCCGAGGTTCTTGATACTTGCTGTAATGTAGCCCACCATACCCGCTGTCAGCTCGTCACATGGAATGAACTGACCTGCGCCGAAATAGCCAACCTCTACAACTTCTGTTGTAAATCCTGTCGCCATCATGCGGATCTGTGTGCCTTTCTTTACACGACCATCCAGCACGCGGCAGAATACGATAACGCCCTTGTATGCATCATAAATGGAGTCAAAGATCAACGCTTTGAGCGGTGCATCCACATCACCGTTCGGTGCAGGGATCTTCGTAACGATCTGCTCCAGAACTTCCTCTACATTCAGTCCTGTCTTGGCTGAGATTCTCGGTGCATCGTGTGCCTCGATTCCAATCACGTCCTCGATCTCATTGACAACTCGATCCGGCTCTGCGCTCGGAAGATCGATCTTGTTGATGACCGGAAGGACATCCAGATCATGATCCAGTGCAAGATATACGTTCGCCAGTGTCTGTGCCTCGATTCCCTGTGCCGCATCCACGACAAGAATTGCGCCGTCACAGGCTGCAAGGCTTCGGGAAACCTCATAGTTAAAATCGACATGTCCTGGGGTATCGATCAGGTTGAAGATATATTCTTCCCCGTCACTCGCCTTGTATACGATACGGACTGCCTGGGATTTGATCGTGATACCACGCTCCCTCTCCAGTTCCATATTGTCAAGGACCTGTGACTGCATCTCACGCTCAGTCAGCGTACCAGTCATCTCGATAATTCGGTCAGCAAGCGTAGACTTGCCATGGTCTATATGTGCAATGATACAAAAATTACGGATTTTGCTCTGATCTATCATTCTTGGATGTGCTCCCTTCTATATATATGTGCTTCACGAAAATTCTCTATATCGTGGGTCATTATAGCATAGCCATTCGCGTTTCGTCCAGCCATTTAGCCCCTTATTCCCGCTCTGTTTCTATATTATTTCCATCTACCCAGCGCCACCTAAGTTCCGACGCGCAAATTGAAATTCCCCTGTAATCTGGAAATTCTTCTTTTGATATGCCATCACAGTCACACCAGAATATTTTGCCGTCCTCCAATATCAGAGTTACTCCAAAAATTTCACAGGTATATTCTTCATCATACGGAAACAATTTCAGATACTCAATGCCCGAGAATTCCAGTTCGACTATATTTTTCCCTCGATTTATGGATTTGCTATTGTATATATCGGACACCACAGATTTCGTACAGAACGTATGTAGACCCTATATTTATTTCTTCTTTTCTACAATACATGACTTTCTTATAGATGTTATTAGTTTTGGTTGTCTTTACAGTATAGTATGTCCTGAAAAAAATCCTGTTTTCCTTTGTTATCTCACAATTTCCCAGTTTATATTGTTTCGGCAGTTTTTCACCGATGTTACACCAACCTATATGATATCGAAAATTTTTCCATGTCAGACGTTTGAGCCTTCTATGCACTGTACGAAACCCAGAAATATATTCCAGACATATAACAGGCACAATGCCATAAAACATTATAAGTGCCGGAGTGCCTTCAATATCTTTACTGAAGATGCATTCAATCCATAACAAAAGCGTCGCCGCCCCCAAACAGCATACCAATATCCAGACATCAATTACATTTGCCCTGCTAACAGGAATTACATTACCTTTATACAGTACTTTGTTACAGATAGATGATGTTCTTAGCTGATCTGGCAAATAATATTCGCCCAGTTGAACATGCTCTCGATGAATTCGCCTCACCCCATACAGTCCGCCAGAAAAGAAAAACAATATAAGACACTGTTCACTCAACACGTAGAGTTTTAACACCCAAAAAGCACCACACAACAGCAGACAAATCGTGGTTACCTTACTGTTCCTGTCAAACAATTCCTTATACAGTTCTTCGTATTTCCTGGCCTTTTCTAACTGTTTCATACATTCTCCTTATCCATTCTTTATTAAGTATACTACACTTCCATTTTTCGAACAAGTGTTTTCTTTGGGTGAATATAGAAAAACGCCTCTCCGTCTGGATCAAGTCCATACTTCATCTGAAATGCTTTTGTTGATTTTTCCATTTCTGTGCCAAACTGTGCATCAATATTTCCCATATACATACCTTCTGCTGCTAGAATTCCCTCTGCTATCGCTGTAAGCGTACCGGAACTTCCGAACGACAGCACTATTGTCCCAGCAATATTCATGCATTCAGAATCAAAGAGTTCTCCATCAAGAGACAATTTTCCACCATATAAACGATTTACTACATCTTTCCACACAGTCAGCGAGGCTTTCCTCGTTCTGCTTCCATACTGCCCGTCTAAAGTCAAAATGCTGCCACAGTATTTTTTCAGCAGCGTTCCATACCAGTAATTCAGCCATTCCTGATATTCCTTTACACGCAAATTTTCCTGTTTCGTGTCTGCCTGATCTTCTGAAATCGTAGTATTGTCCTCTTTATAATCTATCAGGCAATACCCTTTTATTGATGAATCTCCGATCTGATATTTCTTGGTTTTTACAGTACCGCCGTTACTATCGCCATATAGTGCAGAAGTATTTCCTTCATTCGTATAAACATATCCATTCCTGACATCAATTACCCGTCCTATATGCGAATGTCGAAATACTATCAGTGAGCCAATTCCGGGACTTCTGGAAATTTTTCCTTTTCTCTCAAATGCATCATAGATCTCAAAACAGTTATAGGCACGATAACTGTTTCTGCTCATGCAAAAATGTTTTAATGCTGTCTCTACTCCAAATATCCTGGCTTCCAGCCAGAACTGATACGTCGCACACCAGGGTTGTCCCTGACATCCATCCAGTCCCCAGTTATTTACATCTCTTGCATATTTTGTATAGTTATTATATCCGGCATTCCCATGTGGATCATCCAGCATCGCAGCTGATGCTTTTTCCTGATACCCAATCTGCTGTTCTGCCAGTTTTAACAGTTCTTTCAGTCTAGCCATTTTCCTTCATCTTACTTTCTGCTGATGTTTTCAGGACATCCACTGCTCTTTTAATTCCTTCCGGAAGCGGAATACCCATCAGTCCTGCATTTTCTACAATGGATAACGTTTCATTCGCGATAAATCCAACGCAGACCACATCCCGTGCATAATCAATTCCAAGAAGACTGTCCAATTGTGCTGCTATCAGCACATAAAATAATGTCATCGCCTTACGACAAAGTCCTTTCCATCCGGCTCTGCTTTCCAGTGCTCCGTTTGGGGACTTTGGACTTCTGCCAAATACTACCGGCAGAAGAATGCCACCTGTGATCCAGTCCACAATCATAAAAATCACCAACGTCTGTAAAGCTTTATCCCATCCGCCAAACAATGCTGCAAATGTACCACCCGCCAGTGCTGTGGCTGTAAAAATTTTATATTTCATGTTCCTTCACCTCATCTTTCGTATAAAAATCTCTTAAAAAAAGGTATAAAAATGGAAGCGGCAGGGAAACCGCCTCCGATTTTATCAACAATCATCTAATGGAATAAATTTTAATATTTCCATAAATTCTGTTTTCATTTCCTGATATTGCATATCCTGTACATTGTTTTTCATTTTTGGCATATATATCATATATTCATCTAATACAACTCCTATTAAAAAGCAATCTTCCTGACCTGCTTTTATTGATTTGCAAAAGATATTTTCAAATGTTTCAGATTTTTTTTGAACGCATATGACATACATAAGATAAGGATTTCCTAATGGTAGGTCACCTTTTCTCAAACCACTTCGGATTTTTTTGTACAAAAACTTGTTTAATTGTTCTATATATGTATTACTCAATATATCTACATACATCTGCACAAATATCCTGATTTTTTCCTGCTCTCTGTCTTCTTCAATTAGCATATGCACATTTTCTTTTAATTCACCTACACTTTCCCTATACTCCCAGCTACTTCCTCTGAATTGATTCCTAAAGCTTTTTTCCACTCTATAAATCCATTCTCTGTACGAAAGTTCTCTCGGATAGACCAATATCTCATATCCATCTTCTTGTTTTTCTCCCGGAATTATAATTTTTTTACGACATATTTTTTTCAGCTTTTCGCTTCTAGTGTTATTAATAACTCTAGTATAATATGTTAAAAACACCAAATTCACACAACTATTAACGCAAATCCAAACTGTAATTGCGATATAAATCCGTAATCTAGCATCTTCGTTCATGCCAAATATTCCATTCATATCTATATAACGAATATAAAAACCATTTAACAAGTTCAAGCATATCACACTAATCTGTATAATTGACACAATTTGGCAAAAATAAAAACCTTTCAAATTTGACATTTTTCTATATATATTTCTCTTATAATTTTTCCTGAAATGTCCTTTTACAAATAACGGATTTGAGGCATTCTCACGCATTGCAATTCGAGTATTTTCATCACTAAAAATATTCCCTCCCTTACTATACGGCCTAAGCATGTGTCTCTGACACCCTTTACAAATTATATCAATCGCCAATATAACTACTATGATTTCTTTTATTAACTCCAACACATCTTTTCACCTAATTCCTTTCAGATGAAGATTCGGGATAACATCATACGATCTTATATACACGCTTTACAATTGATTTGTCTTTTCCATAATACAAATGTGAATATATCGTAACTTTTCCATTATATCTCCGTTCTTCTCCTATAATCGGTCCCATATAACCAGAATATCCTTTTGAGACACCTCTTGAAGCCCCATTTCCTCTTACTGTCGAACTAGTCATATTATAAATTCCTCTTTTAGTTTTTCGTTTGAACTGATTTCCTGCAATTTCATTTAACTGCGTTCTTATATTTATGTCCTTTACTTCAGCATTACTACTAACTTTAAATTTCCATTTAGCTTCTATGCCTGCAAAGTCATTTCCTTTGCCACCAAAATATGCAAGAGCTCCACTAACTGTAGCCTGACACGCAATTTCCATACCATCATCTTCGTTCATAATTCCACTTATCACACTTGTTGCTACATTTGTGACAATTTGCCATCCTACCGTTGCAGCACTCGCACCTACTGCCATTACAATACCATCTAACGTAGCCTGTGCAACAGTTTTCATGTTCAACTCTTTTTTTTCAAATACTAACTGATAACCGAGAGAAATTCCAGCACCGACTGCTCCGGCCAATAACACCTGCCATATATTACCCTTACTATCGCTTCTTACAATTGGATTCTGGTTACAATAAATATAAAGATTTCTATTATGAAAAGTTTCTAATGATGCTTCCACTGTTGTTATTGCATCAGACCCAATAAACCTTCTCAACCCCGGGTCATAATACCGGTTTTTGAGATAGTACATTCCTGTTTCATTGTCGTAATAATAACCTCTGTAGCGGAATGGGTTCTGGATGCCTACGGTGTCTTTGAGGCTGCCGGTAATGCTTAACAGTTTTCCCCAACTGTCATAAACATAGTTTACTACAGTTTTTCCAGAATCGTCAACCAGTGCCACAATATCATTCTGAACATTTCTCACGTAGTAATAGTATTTTCCAGCAATAATTATTGCCACAAGATTTGCACCTGAATCATAAACATACCATGTAGTCCCTCCATTACAGGTTTCAGATGCAAGCAGATCTCCTGCCATATGATAATTTGTGATAACGCCATCCACCACTTTCTTCACTCTGGCACCGGTATGATCATAAAAATACTGAGCTTTTCTACCATTATCTACACAGGCAAGTTTACGTCCCATCGTCCATGTGTAAACAGTATCTCCCCTGGTAAGCATATTGCCGACTGCATCATAAGTCATGGCAGTACCATCCCAATTCAGGAGCTGGTCTTTCCATGTGCTACTGTATGTACCAGTTTCCTCGTGAACCGGAGTTTCCGGTAAGGTTCCCTCGGTGTACGCATATTCTTTTACAGACTTCAGATTGCCACCCTGATCGTATGCATAGACAATTGTTTTGTCCTGGCTCTGACTGTTTTCACGAATCAGCTGATTACGTTCATCATACTGGAAGGTGTCTTTTAAAATTTTCTCTGTCGAACCCTTATGTGGTACTCTTTGAATTTCCGTAATATTTCCGTTTCGATCATATTTATAACTGTAGCTGCATTCCTGTACATCCATTTCAGACGGTAATGCGTATTCTTTATTTTTCTCTGCATCTGGATATTTATATGTCATAGACATACTTGTATCACCGTTCTCCGCAGAAAAACTTTGTTTGGTTACTCTTCCAAGATTGTCATAATCTGTAGATCTGGTAAATTTACCTGCCATACGAACTTCTTTTTCTCGTCCATCCTTATCATAGGTATATCCTGTTGTCAGTTTTGCTCTGCCATCTGTATGGAACATTCTGATCATCTGATTATTTGCATCATAAGTATATTCATAGCATACGCCGCTTTCGTCACGTACACGCATCAGTCGGTCAAGGAAATCATAATCCAGTTCATAAGTTTTGCCAGATAAATGATTTGTCACCTTGCAAAGGTTTCCCTCTTTATTATAAATATAACTGTTCAGTCGCTGTTCTGATGATCCTGCTGGCTTCAGATAGCTTATAGAAAAACGATCCTGTGTGTCGTAAGTGTAGCGAATTTCATCGCCATTTGCATAAATTGTTTTCAGCAGCTTTCCATTCTGTGCCTCGTACTCATAAGAAACCACCGGATTACCTGCAATTGATGCAGCAACAGTGTTTCCAAACACGTCATAGGTAAATCCATAGCTGAATCCATTATGCTCAATCCCTGCAAGCCTGTCTTTTGTATAGGTGTAGATGTTTTTTACCACCTGTTTTTTTCCATCAACCGTCACATTCTGAGAAACAGATACGAGGCGTTCTGCTTTATCATAGCCATAGGAAAGCTTGTTCCCTTTCCCATCCGTCAGTGAACGGAGCAGATCTCTGGATGTATCCCATTCATACTGTACTTTATTTCCTTCTGCATCGGTCACAGCTGATACATGGTTCTTGTCAGCAGTAAAAGTACGTTCCACCCAGATGCCTTTCTCCGTTTGATCCGGCTTCACAACTCCGCTGCGTGTAATATTTCCTTTATCATCGTAGACAAGGCGGTTCAGAATTCCCATAGAAGATTTTCCACTGGTCACGTTATGTTTTTTGTCATATGTGTAAGTGTATTTGCTTCCCTTCGGATCTGTAATACCCGTCAGATCACTTCCGGCATTGTACTCAAATTTTGTTGTATTCTTCTGAGAATCTACCGCTGAAACCAGGTTGTTCTTATCATCGTATGTATAGGTCTGTCCAAACTCTTCACGGTAAAGAGACAGACCGTCAAAATACGCTGTATTTGCATTTTTACAATAGGTATAGGAAATTTTTACTTTGCTGTAGTCTTTCTTAGCGACATAAATATCACTCAGAAACTGCCAGTCCAGAATATCCGGGCTGAAATTGGTGTAGTGCACATCAGTTGTGTCATCTGCTGCCACAAAAACAACTTCGACACCAAATCGGCGATTCTTATCATTGTCTGTTTCCGGAAGACAGGTTCCCCTTCCCCATGCGTTTACCATGAAGGTATCGCCTTTCTTTCCTGTAAGATCCAGAACCTTTGTCAGTCGTTTGGATACTTTCGGCTCACCCATAAAGCGGAAAATATGTTTTTCCAGTCCTCCGACACCTTCTGTGACTGTTTCTGATGCCAGACGGTATACTGCCGGTTCCTGCTTTAATGTGCAATATCTGGATGGGACAAAGCAGAATCTTCTTTCATATATCCGGTATAGCGTTTTTTATCAATCTGCATTCCCAGATAGAGCCAGTTTTTTCCATCCACATCTGTTTTTACAGAACGCACCGCCGCACATGTTCCTCTTGGAATTGCTTCTTCTACAATGCTTCCGCTGTCCGATGCTGAAGATCGTAAAACCGCACCTGAAACTCCAACCACTGCCGAATGGTCTCCTGTATTGCCTCCCAGATACGCAGTTGCATGACCACCATGAAGATATCCCCGCTTTCCTGCCGCAGTACGTACCTTGTACCAGTAGATATCTTCATTTTTCTCATAACAGAGTGCATACAGATGTGTACCTTTTGTCACTTCCACAACCTTTGTGCCGTTTAAGGATGGAGTTGCATAGACTGTACTCTTTGCAGCAGACACGACGATTGCACTCTGCACCGAAATAATATTAGAGGTTCCAACAGAAGTCAGTCCATCCTCAAAACTTCCTGTTTTTGTAAAACCAGATGTGGTTCCAAGATGGAAGTCTCCATTATCCACCAGATTGCAGCGGCTGACTGTACTTCCTGTTTCCAGCTGTGCCATATCACCATATACTGTGCAGATCGTATGCATTGCTACCAGATAAACTCTTACGGAAGTTTTTACAATATCTGCCGGAAGTGTAAATGTTTTGTGCAGATGGATAAAATCTGTTGTTGTCGATTTCAGCTGTTCACTGTCTTCGTAATGCCATACATTATCCTTATCCTGATATCTTGCTCTCAGGAACACTGCACCATCTGATGCTCGATCCATTTTTGTAACTTTTACAAACATGGAAGCTGTGTATGTCTGCCCTTTCAGGAGTGACACATCCTGATACCAGCATACGGATCCTGTCTTTGCTGTGCTCTCCAGTTTTAATGAGCGATTGCCAACTTTACATAACGCGGTATTCGTATTGATTTCAGTCTTTCCACTGCCATCTGAACTGATTTCTGTTTTCCAGCCACACGTTGCAGCCTGAATGATCGGATCTTTCAGAAGCTGAACAACATTTGTCTGTAACTTTGTTGCATTCTCCAGGCAATTCACATGATTTCCACTGCGGTTATATTTTCCACTGGCTGCATGTCCGAATCCATCATGAATGTGAATCAGGTTTCCGCTGTTGTTAAAACGGTATATTTCGCTTCGTTTTTTATTGTCTGTAAACTTCGTGCTGTTGTATCCATAAGTGAGAGACAGACTGTTTCCTTTCTGCGTTCCGGCATATTCTGTAATACTCTTTACACGATAAGGTTTTGTTCCATAATAACCGTATTTTACAGAATATCCGTCAATATTATGAACTTCTGTCAGCATATGATTTCCATTGTAGACGTATTTTACTTTTTCGCCGTCAATATCTGTAATGCCTGTAAGATTGCCGCTGCCGTAAGTAAATGTCTTTTTATTTCCGGAAGGACCTGTAATCTGTGTCAGTGTAGTACGTTTTCCATTATTGTCTAACAGGTAATCAAGCGTTGTTTTTCTTCCTGATCCATCTGTAATGGAAATGATTCTCTGCTCTGCCCAGGATATGGATAAACAATTTCCATTTTTATCCTAAACTTTTACCAGCCATCCATTACGGAACCGGAGCTGATTATCTTCTTTGTCATGAATTACAAGCTGCTCTGTTCCATCCGTGTGAATTGTGAGAGTCTGCTCCAGACCAGATTCGTCTTTCCATTTCTTCTCAGTAGAATCATAATAAAAATAATGAATCGTACCATCTCCGTCTGTATGTTTGTAATAATCAGTGCCTCCAATCTTTGTTTTTACCAGTGTCTGATGATAGTTCAGTGCAAATCCATATCCATATCCCAGATCTGTGGCACAGTTGTTACTGTTATACACATGCGAAAGTGCCATAGGCTCAAGGCTGCCTTCTGTGTTCATCGTGTCATGAATCATGATCAGATTTCCATTATAATCATTCACATGAACTGTCCCGGCTCTTCCCGCATCCTGACTGTGATAAGTCCAGTAATCTTCCAGACCAGAATAGTTCACATAAGAAATATCAATTCTCGGTCTCATATCCTGGTATCCATTGTCACAATCGGATGAAAGAAATTCTGTATATCCAGATAATTCATAATCGTCTTTCAGCATCAGACCATAGTTTCCACCATTCTGATACCAGTCTTTCACCATACGGGTGATATCCATGGTGATATATTTCTGTTTATCGCCTTTATAACAGCACAGATCTTCTATTGTTTCAGAGTACAGCGGCTTATTATACCAGTTAATAGAATTCGAGTTCCATGCATGAAGAACTTTATGTACTTCTACAGTACGTTCTTTGTTGTCCTCTGCCAGAGATACAAGCACCAGTCTGGCACTCACTACCATATCTCCGGTTTTCATTTCAGGAAGCTCAAAACGTATAAAGCTTCTCTGTACTTCATCTCCTCCCATCGTTTTCAGAATAATACTTTTCTGAAAATTATCCTCTTCATACAGAGAATCCACATGGGCATCATAGATTTCGGAAGCTTTCTTTGATGTAGTTGTTACCGGGTCGATCACAACTGGGTAGATACGTTCCTGGGCTTTCAACCACATCTGATTCGGGAGAAATGTAATGCGGCAAATATTCTCTTCCAGATTTTCTGATTTAAGAAGAATCGCTTCTGTTTTTTCAGCTTTAACAGAAGCCGCTGCACCTTCCATTCCCCATCGTAGAGCACAGGTGTCCATTGTAAGTGATGCCGTTGCTGCCGGTTCTGCACTGTCCATCAGCTGAATCGCCAGCTTGCCTTTATTATTGCAGAATTTTCTGGTTCCCGTTCCACCAGTGCTTCTTCCAAATGCAACTTCCTCTAATGTGTCATCCATTTCTTTCCAGCTTCCATCCTCATCTTCATAATGGACTGGTTCCATATAGATTTCTACTGTTCGGGAGTGATCCTGATTTTCGAACACCTTACGGTTTGCTGTACGTTTCTCTTTTAATTCTGAGCGTGTAATTATTTCTTTTGTCATTTGTATGTTCTCCTTTTATATGATTTTATTTTAGATAATGTAAATTTTCCGGAATTAATTTACATTTAAAATCATATATTAAGAACATGTGTTTGTATATATCAAAACAGATTGCTTTGTTACCAGTTATGATATGTTTTTATATTCCAGGATTCCATTTTTAATTTTGCAGTACGCGGTTTAAAATATCTGCGAATGGCTCCATAGCGTTTTTTACTTCCTGGACGGTGTTGGTCTGGGCTCCGGCTTCGACGAGGACGGATCTTGGGCGCAGGTGGAGGTTGTAACGGTATCCGGCGAGGTAGATACCTCTGTAAAAATCTGGATAATACTGTGCCGCCTGGTATTCCATCTGGAATGAAAACGCCAGGTTGTCCTGAATATATGGATTTGGCAGATAATCAAGGTTTCCTCTCGCGGTCGTATAACTCAAGCCATTGTAAAACATGATCTGCGCAGTCGGTTTTCCGTTGATCTCAGTCACAAGATGCCGGTTCTCTGGCACGCCGTCACGATGAAGGTCTATCACGACTTCTATCGAAGGATTTTCTTCCAGAATCATTTCCAGATACGGTCCCGCATAATCATAGGCGGCACTGCGGTCCAGCTCGCCGCTTTCCATATCGAAGGCTTCTGTCACGTGAATCACCTGATATCCGTAGTTTTTAGCCAGTAGTTCTGTCAGGTAATTTCCCACACCGATGATCGTATCTTCAACCGCGCCTTCTCTTGAATCCGCAAAAGCTTCCTGCGAATGTGTATGATAGAGCAAAATCTGCGGTTTCGCGGCATCTTTCTGTATGGTCAGGTCTTCTCCGAGAAGTTCTGCCGCGTTTAACTGATCTGCATTTGTGGTGGTCTGCGAATCCACGATAAAAAACTGGTTCATAAGATAATTGTAATCTGCGAGGGTCTGCGGTGAGAGGTCGATGCGCGGTGCAGGCTGTATATTATTCGAAGCCAGGATGGTCTGCGTTACTTCCGGTATGACAGTGGCAGGTTTGTCCTGCTGAGATTTATCTGTTTCTTTTTCAGAATCTTTTTCTGTCTGTTTTATATTTTCATCTTCAGAAGGCTCTTTTTGCTGCTGTTTATCCTCTTCTTTTGTCTTTATTTCTGTCTGTGCCTGTCCCGGTTCTGCCTCCGCTGTAACTGTCGACTCTGTTTTCTTCACACCTTCTGTCGTCTCTGTTGGCTCCACATCTTCTGTTTTTCTCTCTACATCTTCAGCCTGTCCCACAGAATTCTCCGCCACGGCTTTCTCCTGCTCGTCCCGCACCTCTTCATTCTCTTTTTCCACCATCGCGCCGAGAGATTCCGTATGGTTTTCCACAATCTTCGCATACGTATCGGGGTCTTTCCGCTGGAAATCACGGGCAGCTTTCCGCTCAAGAAATCGAAACAGCGGCAGCTGCCTGTACACATTTTTCTGCAGGATAAAAGAACCCGGCATCACTGCCAGCACAGCAAAAAAAGCCAGACACATGAGAGTACAGATCGTCTTCCGGGTCCTTGTCACAGAATCACCTCTTTCAAGGTATCCTATGATAAAAATTCTGGAATTATGCCCGTTCCTGTTACTCAAGATCACACTTCAGAAAAAGCGATATTCAGCCCTTCTGAGATTGTAAAGCTCAGATATTTCACCGTCTCGTCCACATCCTTCGGTGTCACGAACATGCTGTAAAGATTCGGTGTGATCATCTCCTCCAGAAATTCCTTCTGTTCCGTCTCCTCCAGGGCATCCAGAAGATGCTCCATCGAGTCATGCACGATCGTCGCCGCATCCACAACTGTCGGCACGCCGATCCCGATCACTTTCACCTGAAGATTTTCTTCCGTGAGACCATTCCTGTGATTTCCTACTCCGGATCCCGGGTGGATTCCCGTATCTGTGATCTGGATCGTCCGGTTCAGTCTTCGCACACTCCGCGCTGCAAGTGCATCGATTGCAACCACCACATCCGGTTTCGTCTCTGAAACAACGCCCTGCACGATCTCTGCCGTCTCCATTCCTGTCTGCGCCATAACACCCGGCACGATTCCGCTGACGCAGTGTATTTTTTCCTGCCCGATCCCGCGAAGCCCGTACTCCCTGATAAGATGCCGTGTCATATGAAGATTCTCAATCACATGCGGTCCCAGTGCATCTGCTGTGATCGCTGCGTTTCCAAGCCCCACCACGAGAATTGATTTTTCCTTTTCCAGATCGATCAGTTCCCTCAGATGCCGTGAGATCTCCTGTGAAATTTCTCTGTGATAATCCTCATCCGCATTTGAAAGATCCGGAGCTTCTATTGTAATATAATTTCCTTGCGGACGCCCCATGGACTTCGCCCCGTTTTCTGTAACGATCTTCACGACCGTTGTCCGGATGTCTTTTTCCTCATCGTAGTCTTCCTGGATCTCCACACCCCGGATCTCCGTATTTTCCTGTGCAAACCGCTCCGTTGTTTCCAGTGCAAGGTCTGTTCGAATCCTTCTGCTGCCAGCCATATCGTATCCTCCTGATGCTGTATGATTTGATTACTGTTCTCCCCATTCACAGTAACCTGGTCAAAATCCCTTCCAGATCACCTGCAATGCCAGGATTTTGCCTTGTATATCGTGCATAACTGTGAAAGTACTGAACCATCACTATTACTTTTTGTAATTCCTGGAATAATTATGTACAAAAAACCAAGGATAAATCTGGTCAGACTTTCAAAGTTGCTATATTCTGTCATTTTTTTGACATTTATGGATTTTCCTATTGACAATCCAGGATAAATATAATAATATATATAAGCATGTTTACAGGAACGCCCGTGTCTGTTTCTGTGACAACGACACATTATTATAAATCTGAAATGGAGGTGTACCAATTGGCTAACATCAAATCTGCAAAGAAAAGAATTTTAGTAAACAGAACTAAAGCTGCTAGAAACAAATCTATCCGTTCTGCTGTTAAAACTTCCATCAAGAAAGTAGAAACTGCAGTTCAGAAAAACGATAAAGCTGCTGCACAGGCTGCTCTTACAGAGGCTATCTCTACAATCAGCAAAGCAACATCTAAAGGTGTTTATCACAAAAACAACTGTGCAAGAAAGATTTCCCGTCTGTCTAAAGCTGTCAACAGCATTGGCTAATTCAGGAAATTACAGTTTTTAATTATAAGCTTATAATTAAAAGGACAGTCACAAACCGTCAGTGACTGTCTTTTTTTATTTCTATAATAAAAAAACTGCCGCGCGCACCATGATACCGACTATAGTATCTGCGAATGGCAGTTTATTATTCTCTCTTTATCAGCCTCCAAGCTCCACCATGCGGTGAATGCAGCGGCCGGCTCCTTCTATTACGTTTTCTGGAAGTTCGATCACTTCTCCGCCTGTTCCTTTGAGGCAGTTGTAAATATCCATCAGAGTGGTGATCTTCATGTTCATACAGGTCAGCATGACAGACAGTGGATAAAATTTCTTATCCGGGCATTCGAACTGTAAATGTTCTACGATGCTGTTCTCTGTTCCGATGATGAATTCTTTGTTCGGAGATTTTTTTGCAAAATCCATGATTCCTGTTGTGGAACCAACGTAGTCGGCTTTCTCTACGACTTCTTCACGGCATTCCGGATGTACCAGAAGAAGTGCGTCCGGATGTGCCTGTTTTGCTTTTTCGACATCTTTGGCACTGACTACGATATGTCTTGGACATCCACCTTTGTAGAATGCGAATGTTTTCTCCGGAAGTTTCTCAGCTACGAAGCGTCCGAGGTTCGGGTCCGGGATAAAAAGGATCTTGTCGTTTTCCAGTTTGCTGCAGATCTGGACTGCGGAAGAAGAAGTCACGCACACGTCGCACTCTGTCTTGAGTTCAGAAGTTGTGTTAATGTAGGCAACAACTGCATGATCCGGATACTCTGCCTTGAGTTTGCGAAGGCCTTCCAGGTCAAGCTGCTCTGCCATTGGACATCCTGCAACCGGGTTTGCAAGCCAGACTTTTTTGTCCGGGCTTAATACTTTGCAGGTTTCTGCCATAAAACGCACACCGCACATGATCACGCCGCTGCAGTCGCTCTTTGCAGCCTGCACGCTGAGTCCGTAGGAGTCTCCCATATAATCTGCAACTTCCAGGATCTCCTGTCCCTGATAAGCATGTGCAAGGATGCAGACATCCTGCTCTTTTTTCATACGCAGGATCTCCTGCTGAATTTCTTTGATCGTCATAACTTTATCTTTCCTTTCCCTGTAGTCTGTTCCCAGGGCTGAAGCGGTGCAAGGAATCCTGCCTCTCCCAGTTGTTTCTCGATCAGATCAAGTCTCTCCTCACTGGATGCCTCGATCAAATGGTAATGATATCCGGATGTGGCACTTGAAAGTACCGTTGAACGGCTGTTCCTGAGTGCTTCTGCAAATTCATTTACATCCTGTCTGGAACGGATATCCATCTCAGCCGTAACTCGTCCGTAAACACGGTGGCTGATGCTTATATTTTTGACATGACCGCCACAGTCCACGATCAGATTCAGCTCCTCCGCTGCTTTGTCCTGACTGTGGCGTACTTTGAATTCTCTTGTAAAACTACTGTCCTGCTGTATCACATATCCTTTTGTTGTAGAGAGGATTCCTGGCGTAGATGCCCGAATCACTGCCAGATCCTGTACAATGACCTGACGGCTGACCCCAAATCTGCCTGCCAGTTCTCTCGCTGCCACCGGGGCATCCGCATTGTGGAGGATCTTAAGGATTTCTCCACGTCTTTCCGCGGTGTTCATAAGATTCCCTCCTCTCACACTGCATGAAGATTCTTCATGGAAATGTCAAGGATCGGTGCGGAATGTGTCAGTGCACCGCTGGAAACAAAATCAACGCCGATCTCACGGATCTTCTGGATATTTTCTTTTGTGATGTTTCCGGAACACTCTGTCTGTGCTCTTCCGTCGATCAGTTCAACTGCCTGTTTCATTACTTCCGGTGTCATGTTGTCGAGCATGATGATGTCTGCTCCTGCCTCTACTGCTTCTTTAACCTGATCCAGAGTCTCTACCTCGATCTCGATCTTGCGGACAAACGGTGCGTAAGCTTTTGCCATCTGAACGGCTTTTGTGACACTTCCTGCTGCTCCGATGTGGTTGTCTTTAAGAAGAACTCCATCAGAAAGATTATATCTGTGATTACAGCCGCCTCCGACTCTTACTGCGTATTTCTCAAATACACGGCAGTTTGGTGTGGTCTTACGGGTATCAAGAAGAGTTACATTGCTTCCCTCGAGAAGTTTTGCAACCTGTCTGGTATAGGTTGCGATACCGCTCATTCTCTGAAGGTAGTTGAGTGCTACTCTCTCTCCGGAAAGGAGAACACGGATGTCACCTGTTACCGTTGCCATCAGATCACCTTTTTTGACTTCATCACCGTCTTTGCAGTGAAAATCGATCTCTGTTTTTTCGTCAAGGATTGTAAATACTCTTGCGTAAATGTCAAGACCTGCTACAACACCATCTTCTTTTGCGATAAGGTCTACGGTTCCCTTAGTTGCAGTCGGCATAACTGCGTTTGTGGAAACGTCCTCGCTTGTGATATCTTCCTGTAATGCCATGCGGATCAGCTGATCTGCCTGCATTTTCATTGTAATTTCGTTCATGCTCTTTTCATCCTTTCGATTTCATTCCATACCATTTTGTGATAGCCGTCGAGGATCGCGTCGCGGTCTTCGTACATGCTGGTATCTATTGTATTGACCGGGCATTTTTCCGGTTTTCCTGCAAATATAATATCATCTGCTGCCCTTCTTGCAAAGACCAGAGATTCCAGAAGTGAGTTACTTGCCAGTCGGTTCTTGCCGTGAACGCCGTTGCAGCTTGTCTCACCGCAGGCATAAAGCCCCTTCATGGAGGTGCGGCTTCCGAGGTCTGCCTGGATTCCTCCCATGAAGTAATGCTGTGCCGGAACTACCGGGATCAGCTCTTTGCACGGGTCAAAGCCCTCTTCCATGCATCTGTGGAAAATATTCGGGAAGTGTTTCAGGATCGTTTCTTCGCCGAGAGGACGCATGTCTTCCCAGACAAATTCTGTGTCGTCTTTCTCCATCTGTGCGAAGATTGCCTGGCTTAAGAGGTCACGTGGCTGAAGTTCTTCTGTGAATCGCTGTCCGTTCTTATCGTACAGGAGTGCTCCCTCGCCTCTTACAGATTCGGAGATCAGGAAGCGTCTGCCTGGTTTGTGGGAATACAGGGTTGTCGGGTGGATCTGCACGTAATCCAGATGTTCGAGTACTACCTGATGTTTCATTGCAATTCCGAGACCGTCACCGGCGATGTGCGGGAAGTTGGTGGAGTTTTTGTAAAGTCCGCCGAGACCGCCGCAGGCAAGGACTACATATGGAGAGCGGACCGGATATACGTTATTCTTCTCATCCATGATAATAACACCGCCACAGATGTTGTCCTTTGCGATCAGATCGACCATGGTCATGTATTCGCAGATCTCGATGTTGTCCCTAGTCTGGGCTTCGCTCAAGAGTGTCTGAGTGATCTGTTTGCCTGTGACATCCTCGTAAAAAAGGATTCGTGGCTGTGAGTGTGCGCCTTCTCTGGTGAATGCGAGTTCGCCATTTGCATCACGTTCGAAGGTGACATTGTGGCGGATGAGATCGCGGATGATGCTGTTGGAACTGCGGATCATGAGGTCTACGGCTTTTTTGTTGTTTTCGTAATGACCTGCACGCATGGTGTCTTCAAAATAGTTGTCATAATCTTCTTCGCCGCGGAGCATGCAGATTCCGCCCTGTGCAAGAAAGGAATCAGACTGGTCTGCCTGCTGCTTCGTGATCATCAGAACTTTCATCCTGGAAGGCAGATTCAGAGCGCAGTAAAGCCCTGCGGCTCCGGTTCCTACTATTATGGCGTCGTAATATTCATTCATTTCTTTATCCTCTCGCCGGATAATCCGGACTTTCCTTTTATCATTTCCGCCAGTATACCACCAGACATGATAGGTGTCAAGACACCTGTGTATATTGTCATAGACATCAACAAGACGAATAATATGATTTATCAAAAAAGCTGGTCAGATTTCACTTCTAACCAGCTTCATAAACATATGATTTACTTTTTCTTTACTATACCTCAAACCTCTTCCAACATTTTCTTCAGTTCACAGACTTCATAACCTGTATACTGTGCTATCTTCTCAAATGACTCTCCTGCATTAAACATCTGACGTACTATTTCTTTTTTTCCAATATCATAGCCGCTTCCATAACCTGTGTCATATCCTGTATTATATCCTGCCTCATACTCTGCCTTCCGGAGTTTCTTTTCTTCCTCTTCTTTGTCATATTCGAATATACTCATCGCGATAACCTCCGATTTATGCTTTCGAAGGAATTCTGCAAGGATTCCATTTTGAATACAATCGTTTACTGCCTGTTCTACGGCAGTGTTCAGTTCAGTGGTCCTTGCGTATTCCCGCACTTTTGCTACATATTGTGCATATTCTCTCAGTATATGGCACTGCTCCATTAGATCTCTGTTATGGCCTTCGTTGATATTCAGGGTCAGTACCTCCTGTTATACACAGGAATCCAAGAACGTATCGTGCTATTTTCATCACCACTTCGAACCCCTGCTTTCTGAATTTAATTGGATTTAAAAGCATGGATTTCTGAAATGATTTTAGAAAATAAATAGACGGCAAAAATGCCCTGAACTTTTGAGAAATATGCTTTGTTTTATATTAGCATCCTTTTCGTCTTCAGTGAATCAACAACTCTATCCTCACACGACTGAAGTCGCGTGCTTCCGGACGCTTTAGGCGTCAGACTAAATATCGGCGGATACGCCTGTAACTTAGGTGTGCAGTCATGCACATTTCCCGTGCCGGATACGGCAGGTTCCCACATGACAGGTAGTCCGCTGTATATCTGCCTGCGTTTATGCTGCTCTTAAGTTCATTTCTGAACTGAGTTTTCTCAAGTCCGCATAAACACATGAGGTTCTACGCTTTACTGCAGGGACTTTTGCCTCCAGCAAAGACCTTTCCGTTACCGAAAGGGGTTTTAAAAGTTCTCTGATAAAATATCTTGCTCCTATATTGTACGATGCTGACAGATCGCAATTATATCGTTTTCCTGTCTGAAATACACACAGGCTGTGATTTTTCGGATCACGGGCAACGGTTCCTGTTCCATCATATGCAAGCCTGCTGGTGTTCCACGCACAGATCCTCGATACCCGTATTCCATTTCTATGTACCTGATGTTCACAGCGTTTCTGGATATCCCGTTTTCTCCACAGATGCAGTTTCTGTTTCTTTTTCCCGGATATCTTTCCTTTTGTCTCCAGGTATTCGAAAACAATTATATCTGCATGGTTCTCTTTTGCATATTTTGTGACTGCTCCTGCAATCTTCCTTCCCAGTTCTATGTTCAGGCGTTTTGCATAAGCCCATCTGCTCTTTGCCTGTGCAGATCCATGTTCTCTCTGGAATCTCCGTATCCGTCCCAGTACACGGTACATCCGGTCTTTTTCACTGGGAAAATCAATAAACTTTCTTCCCAGGACAGTTCCATCCGACCGCATAATGGTACAGACTGCATCGGTGTTGATCCCCAGATCTACACCGCAGATAATCTGTTCTTCGACTGGTGCTTTTGTGAGTATCACATCTTCCGTATAAGAAAAACGCAGAAAATATTTCCTGTGCCTTTTCTCCAATGTCGGAGCAGATGCCTTTTTCCCGGACCAGTTCTTTCTCAGATACTCCATGTCGGTATGCCTTAACCGTACATGGAACCATTTCCAGTCATGCCCATCATATAGTTTCAGATAAGCAGCATCCTTCCCTTCCTTATCCTCCCGGTACATCACATCACGGTAAAAGACCGGCATGGCATGATTCTCATATACAAGTTTCGGTTTACTTTCTCTCTGACCTGTTTTTTCCCACAATCCCAGTCGAGTTTTGTAAGAGGATACGCTTCCCAGCGCATGCTGGATGGCTGCCCTTCTCAGATAAGAAGGCATCTTTTGAAAACGGATGTCAAAATCAAAACGGGCCTGATTCTTTTTCGTTGTATGTATCAGATGTTCTGCTTCATTGAAACGTTTCTTCGCTTCCAGAATTCCTTCCAGCTCTTCCCATACCTGCGCATAAATTTCTACCAGATAACTAACAGCAGACCTGTAGACATCCAGCGTCTGACGGATCGGGATATTCTGTTTTCGTAATTCCACACCATAGCTGGATGTAATCTTCATATCTGCTTCTTAACCTTTCTATCTTGTACTGATACAAATAAGTCCTATTTGTTCTTGTATTTTCTATTATACTCCTTATTAAGTCCAATAAAACTCCCTATTTCTATTTTTTTATAAAAAATTTGCGTGTCTAACTCATCACTGAAAGTAACGAGAATGCGACACGCAGTTATTCAAGGCATTTTCCTTCTATTTCAAGAAATTACTTATTACGTTTCTTTTCTTTTTTCCCATGTCAGTCTTTTTGAGGATAAAAAACTGTAGCAGACAACCTGCTGCTGTCAGTATAATTCCGAGGCCCAGAGTCACCGGTAAACTTGTCAGCCCCAGGGAACTGTATATCTCTTCATAATCTAAGGCGAATACACCCAGCATGAATCTGCCCCATGTTACTGCAAGCAGTGAACTCGGCAGCACTGAAGAATACTCTTTTGCACGGAATGTGGCAACTGCTGCGATTATCGAAACCAGAAGTGTTATCACAAACACTATCCGACACACTATCATGTTCCATCCGCTAAAGCCAGAATCTGACAATAAAATCATCAACAAAATATTAACATTCATCAGCAGAAATGTATTAATTACATCTCCCAGATTTCTTGCCTTTACATATATTATTACCAGTATAATCAAGATTATTACCGTAAGTACCGCTTCTATCCCGCCAGAACTCCCACCATCGCCATCTTCATCCATCGAAAAGCTATACAAAAACCAAAAAATCGGCATCGGCAAAGATAAAAACCATATTAAATAGTAAACCTTCTTCCAGTAAGAGCCTGCAGCCCAGCACAATATCATGGCTGCCAGCCCCAGAATCCCTAATACCATTTTTCCGCCTCCATTCTTTTTGATGCCTCAGTATAGCATTTTCTTTTTACATATTTGTTCTTTTTTATCTTCCGGTGCTGTACTTCACGATCAGCAGCTCCACACTCAGCACATCCTGCAGTCTGCCCGTCTTCACTGCTTCCTCCGAATCCACAAAATCCACTTCCGCCTGTTCAAGCTCCTCCGTACTGTACGCCCGTGCACAGGTCAGCAGATTCCGTGCCGCAAACGACGGCACACCAAGTCTTGATGCGATCTCACTCTGCGCCGCACCCTCTCCTGACATCTTCTTTGCCAACGTCATCTGTCGGAACTGCTTTGACAGAAGGAACAGAATCCTCATCGGCGGCTCCCTGAGGGTCAGGAGGTCATTGTAGAGATCCAGTGCTTTCCTCTGGTTCTTCTCCGTAACTGCACGGACCATCTCAAAAATCTTATTCTCCGTCCGTGTCGTACAGATCTCCTCAATATCCTCTGCCGTAACCACATCACGTCCCATCGTAAACGTGATCAGCTTCTCCAGCTCATTCCGGATATTTCCCATGTCCGTCCCTGTCTTCGTCAGAAGAAACTCCATATCACGTGTCGTGATCTTTCGTCCCTCACGTCCGAGGATTCCTGCTGCCCATCTCATCAGAGTTTTTTCATCCTGTTTTGCGAACTCCACGATTCGCCCTTCAGCCTTGACTGCCTTGTACATACGGCTTCGTTTATCCACTTCTTCTTCCACAAAAACCATCCGCACATAATCCGGCAATGTCTTTATATAATCAGCAAGTTCATCACACTTGTTCTTAAAAAAACCAGAGTTTTCCACAAGAATCACCCTGTAATCCGCAAAAAAAGGCATCGTTTCACAGAGATCGATCATCTCCCTCACTTCGATTCCCTTTCCCTCATATTTGCTGAAATTCATTGTATCGTCATCCGGGTTCAGAGCTTTTATCAGTTTATCCTTGTACTGGATCTTCAGATAGGCTTCATCCCCGCACAAAAGATACACTCGCCTGAAATTCCCTGTCTTGATATCTTCCTGTAAATTTTTCACAAAAAAATCCTCCTGAAAATTGTCCCTGTTCTTTCCTCATAAACAGAAAAAATAAGATTCCCGTTCTCTTCTCTGCCATTACAACTCAGTTTTCCAGCCGGATACAGATCCATAGAACTGTTGAAACGATACAGCTGCAGCGCATGATTTTCTCTGATTCCTTTCGGCTCAATAACAATCGTATAAACAGTTTCCCCATCCGGCACAATTGAGTCAAATGTAAAATCAAGCTGAGTTTCTGCAATCTGCTGTGCACTCAGAAATGCTTCTGCCAGTTTCTTCCCTTCTTCATCCTGAATCAGCATCTGACACCCACCGTCCGGTACTGCACCATTTTTGAGATAGCCCTGTACCAGAATGTGATCAAACGCCGATGAAGCCACAAATGTCTGCGTAACCCTGTCACCAGAAACAATATCCTGAAGATTCTGTCCCACCCGGTAAATATTCCGGACAGAAAACTCTCTCCACTCCGTTTCTTCCACAAACAACGGTCTGTACAGCAAAATCGCCAGCATCACAGCCAGGATTGCAGTTACTGCTCCCCAGCCTCTTTTTCGGATCAAAACCGGCACAATATGTTCTGTTTCCAGTTCCCCATTCTGCAGCAAACGGCATCCATCTGCGGCAAGAAAAAGCAATATTCCCACCATTCCAATACTGTAACGGTTCTGTGCCTCCCACATCAGATAGAAAAGAATATTTCCAAGCAGCACAAGCCTCAATAGCATTCCTGTGCCCATCCTTCCACTTATCATAGATGCAGCCGTTCCTGCCAGCGTCAGAAACAGAAGCATCACATAAAAAATCTGCGCCCAGTATAGAAACAGATCATTTTTTTCTCCACAAATATATTGAAAAGCTCTGGAATCTTTCAATGGATAAAGCCATTCCGACTGAAACCCGCAGGAACCATCCTGCCAGACAGTCAGCATTTTTTCTCCCGCAAGAGAAATTGTACCTTTTACACCCAGATTTCTGATTCTTTTCCCTGCTTCCTGCAGATCTGCTTTTGTCTTTGCTTCTTCTCCGGGGATCCGGGCTGTAAATTCTACATCTTTCTTTTTGTAAGTTCCATCTCCTCCAACTCCCATCATTACAAAATGAGCCGGTGGAAATGCTTTATCGGAACTGTCAAAATCTGCATAATGATTTCGAAGCATGCCTGTCCCGGCCCAAGTCAGACCACATATCACCAGAAAAGGAATCAGACATGCAGCCAGTCTGCACCGATTCCAGCCTTTCACACAGACTGCCATGATCAGAAACGCAATCAGAAGGATTCCCTCTGTTATCCGGATTCTCATTCCGACCGCAGTAAAAATCCCCGTACATGCCGCATAGATTATCTGACTTCGTAAATTCACCGCTTTCCACGTCTTCCATCCGAAATAAATTCCCGCACTCAGAAACGGAAGCAGGCATACAGTTGTATAATGCCACGGAATCCATATATAAATAATCGGATCAAAAAGACTCAGAACCGCCACAAGAAATCCCCGATGGATATCCTCAGTTTCACATGCCAGTTTCCACATGAACAGCAGCGCAAGATCAATGCTTACTAGTCCCAGAAGATGAGAAGGCCAGTATAAACCGGATACTCCCAGTTTTCCCGCAGCTTTGAGAACCCAGTACAGCAAAATCGTAACCGGATGATTATGTGGATAACGCTGAAAATACGAATCATAAAAATCCGGTGAAATATGTCCATCCGTCTGCATATACCAGGCTTCATCCAGAACCAGAAGGTTATCATACCCTACCCAGTAACGCACATAATACAGATACAGGAACTGTAATACCAGAATCAGGAGGAAAACAATGGCAGTTGCCTTCATAAGTGTATGTTTTTTCCATGAGCGGCACCAGTCTGCCAATTTCACAAACAACAGCAGCAGAAATATACTTCCTGCCAGGATCAGTGGAAACACCGTTCTGTTTTTCAGTATGTTTTTTGCCTGTGGAATGGTGCACAATGCATGAAAAAACACCCACCCAAGACACCCCAAAAGCAGGAATGATGTCAGATACAAAACCGTCTTTCGCATACGCTCCATGTCTTCCACCTCCTTCTGATTTATTTTCCTGTTTATCATACTACAAAACAGCTGTAGATTCTACGCTGTTTTTTCGTTACAAAAAGTTTTCATACGTATAGAATGCCCATCTGTATAAACCGTGATCGCCCCGTTTTTCATCGTATATTCCGTCCGGATCCCGTTCTCTTCAAGACGTGCCGTCGTTTCCGGTGACGGATGCCCATACGTATTGGATTCCGAGCAGGAGATCACCGCAAGTTCCGGCTTTATCTTATCCAGAAATTCCTGGCAGGTAGAATACCGTGACCCATGATGCCCTACTTTAAGAAAATTCACATCATCAAGTTTCGGAAGCAGCTTTTTCTCCGTCTCCGCTCCGATATCACCAGTAAAAAGCCCCCGGAATTTCCCGTACCGTAGTTCCATCACAATCCCTTCTTCATTTACATCCGTCCCCTTCGCACCTGTCTCTGGCGACAGGATTTCCAGAGAGCCATCCCCAAACCGCAGTTTCTGCCCCTGATGAAGCCTCAGCACAGAAATCCCGCACCTCTTCGCCTGCTCCTCCAGTTCATAATAGACCTCCTCCGGTGCCTTCCAGTCCGGGAGAAGCAGATTTTTTATACGCAGTGTTGTGAGATGTTTTTCCTTCAACGTCAGCAGTTCCTGTACGCCACTGATATGATCAAGGTCCGTATGTGAGATCAGCATGGCATCCACCACCGAAATCCCCTGATTTTTCAGATATGGAAGGATCTGATACGACGCAACCTTTTTCTTACTGCTGCTTCCACCATCCACCATGACCGTTTTGCCACCCGGAAGCTGTATCACGATCCCGTCCCCCTGTCCGATATCCAGACAGGTGATCGAAATCAGATTTTTCTGTCGGAATCCCAGAATAAAAATGCTCACACAGACAACAGCAACACAAATTCCTCTCGACAGGACTCTCCACACACGGTACGCTCCTTTTTCCTTCAGGAACAAAGCGATCTGTATCCCGCCAAACAGAAGGACATAATACACCACGCACTGCCATATCTCCGGCGCGCCGCCGATCCATGTACAAAACGGAACGGCCCCTGCCAGCACGCAAAGTTTCTCGTAAAGCATCAGCAGGATTTTTCCCGGAATCAGACAGATCCCGGCAGCGGAAATACTCATAAATCCAACAGCCACACAACACAATCCGCAGATCAGCACCACACTTACCGTAGGAAGCACGGCCAGATTCAAAACGATTCCCAGAACTGATACCTCACCATACATCCGAAGAAGCACCGGCAGCGTTGTAAGCTGCACGGCAAAGGATGACAGAAGTGTTTTGACCCACGCACGCTCACTGCCCACCAGACGGTTCAGGGCAGGTGCCACGATCCCCAGACCTGTCACTGCCCCGAATGAAAGCAGGAAGCTGCTGCTGTACAGGTACGCCGGTGTATCGAGCAGCAAAAGTATCGCAGACACAGCCAGTGCAGTCAGAAAATCATAGCTTCTCCCCAGAATCCGCGCTCCGACTGCCAGCACAAACATGCAGACAGCGCGCATTGCGGACACACTGCTTCCTGTCAGCATCCCATACTGAAGGATCACACTCAGTGAAAGAAATCCTGCCCATCCATTGCCAAATGAAAGCTTCTTGAGTAACGAAAACATTCCCATTCCGAGTACGCTGATGTGTAGTCCGGAAATAGCCAGGATATGCACCATCCCCGCCATCTGATACCGCAGCCTCACCTCCTCATCCAGACCGCTTTTTTCTCCCAGCAGCATCGCCTGGTAGATTCCCGCATCCTCTCCCGCTGTTTCCTGCAGGATTTCGCCGATTCGCCCCCGAAGTTCTGTCAGGAACTGTCCATACTTTGAATAATTCCTGCCTTTTTTCTGTATAATTCCATTTTTCAGGAAATAATAAATTCCCTGGCAGGCATAGTACTGCTGCGAATCAAATTCGCCTGGATTTCTGGGTGCAGAAACCCGCTCCAGCTCACCACCGACCTGGATAACCATACCTGTTTTCAAATTTTCTTTTGCATTTTTCTCCAAAAACACTCTTATATTTCTGATGGAAATTCGCTCTGACTGACAGAGCAGAAAGACTTGTTTAAGATAGACAGAAAGAGAATATTCCGTGTCCTGGCACCGCTGTACTTCCCCGCAGATCACAGCCGATGGATGTGACTCTATATATTCCCGGACCTCACGCGGCAGCGGATTCCCTCTTATAACAGGAATCCCTGCCAGGTCCAGAATACACAGACACAACATCAGGAACACGCACGCACAACACACTGGTCTTTTACGCATTCTCTGTCCTTTCTGTATAGAAATGCCTTATGATTCCTCGTCCTCATCCGGAATTACAAGGTCTTTGTTTTTTTCATAAAATTTGTAGAGCGGCAGATTCTTCTGGAAGTTTCCTCCACTGTTTCCTTCAATGGAAATCTGTACCTTATCCGCCTCACAGGAATCCACAATGGAATTCACCACCGAATAAACAGAAATATTTTCTGCCACATCCAATGCTGCATCCTGGAACTCACTGTTCAGGTCAAGATAACAGATTCTGTCTGCCGTAATCACATTGATTGCCATAGTATTCTCTGGAATCGTTGCATAATGTCCGTCCTCCAGAGGTCCCTTGGCAAGCTGTTCCAGAACAACACGCTCTTTTGGGAGCGTCCTTCTGTAATAAACATTTCTTGTTTCTTTCAGAAGTCTCTTGCCGCTCTTGTCTGCAAAATACAAGGTAAACGTATCGTATCGATAGTTGTCCTCATTTTTCTTTGATACTTCCACAAATGTACTGTCCGTCATATCCCCGATCTCCTGGTTTCTGGAGTCTTTAAGCGGCTGACCTGCCACTGTAAAACGGATCTTCGCAATATCCGGTATCTGCAGAAATGTCTGGACAATTCCATCTCTGGTAAGAACTTCCCTTACCTTGCTCATTTCTGAATATTCTTTGCTGAAATCTATGATCAGCAGATTATCCTGCAGATCATAAGAACTTACAGAAACATTTTCCGGAAGAAGACTGATTCCGTCTTCCGGTACTTCTCCGTTCCCTAATTTCTGCAACAGAGCTTTTACCATGTATTCTTTTGTTTCTTCTTTTGGCTCATAGGGTTCACTCTTGAGCGCAGTCTCATTTGTATTGAGATAATAAAAATTATATTTACTGTCTTCTTTCTTTGACTGTATGGTTTCTATGCTGCATCCTGCAAACAAGGTACAGACCATCAGCGCCAGAAGAAGCACTTTTGATATTCTCTTCATCCGGCACCTCCTACGGAATATATGACAGTGGGACACGAACGGAAAAAGTAGTTCCTTCCCCTTCTTTGCTGAATACCTTGATCACTCCATGATGCATGCCGATCGTACTTCTCGTGATTGCAAGGCCAAGTCCTGTTCCTCCGATCTCTCTGGAATGAGACTTATCCACCCTGTAAAATCTCTCAAAGATACGGCTCAGAGAATCCTCCGGAATACCCATTCCGGAATCAGCAACTGTCACATAGAAGAACTTGTGATCCGCATCCAGTGACACTCTTACCCATCCGTCGTCTACATTGTACTTGATCGCATTTTCTACCAGGTTACTGATCGCAGATGTAAATTTCAGCTCGTCCACATCTGCCTCCACCGGGCGGAAACTGTCAAGGATCAGATCGATGTTTCTCTTGTCCGCGATCGGACGCAGGCGCTTCAGGATATCCTCCAGCAGCTGGTTGATCGACATATGCTGGATCTGAAGATCTGCGTTTTTCTTATCCATCTTGACCAGCGTCAGAAGGTCAGTGATGATCCTGTTCTCACGGTCGATCTCCGCTGTGATGTCACGCATAAACTCCTGATACAGATCCTCCGGGACACCCTGCTGTCCTACCAGGGAATCTGCGAGGACTTTCATGGAAGTCATCGGAGTCTTGAGTTCATGAGAGACATTTGATACAAACTCCGATCGTGACTCATCCAGAACTTTCATTCTGGCAAGCATCTTGTTAAAGGCATCTGTGATAAGTTCTGTCTCTGTATAGTCCGGCACACTGATCTCGTCCTGCTGATAGCCATCTGTCAGATCTTCAATTGCCTTGGTAACTCTCGCAAGCGGTTTTACCAGGACAGTCGACAGGATATACGCCAGGAACAGCGATAATACAATAATAATACAGATGATCAGGATTCCTTTCTGCTCCAGATCTCCTGCTATGGCAGCGATCTCACTTCCGGAAATATTCACCAGCATGGCTCCCTGAACCTGAGACACATCTGCACTTTTGACCGGAACTACCAGTTCGATCATCTGTCCGATCTTTTTAAACTCGTCAGAATCACCATTCTTAAAACAGCGTATCACCTTGGACGAAACAAGAGTTCTGCCCTCTTCCACATGATAGGTATCTCTGACTATCTTGAAATCTCTGTCAACCACAAGGATTCTGCCGCCATAGACATTAGACAATAACTCCAGCTTGCTGTTGACAGCCTCGGAGCTGGAGTCATTGAGATAATTTTCCTTGATGATCTGGTCGCAGAGAATCGCGCATTCTGTGCGTACTGCACTCACACTTACTTCCACTGCCTGATTTTCGTAATAGTGTATCATCAGTTGTGTCACGATAATTCCCGGCACGATTCCCAGAATAATAAGGATAATAAAGATACGAAAACGCAGACTTTTAAAAAATTTTGTCTTTTTTTTCGTTACCATGGGTTATGCCTGGAAATAGTATCCTACGCCCCATTTGGTGTGTACATACTTCGGCTCACTGGGATTCGCCTCAATTTTTTCACGAAGACGGCGGATATGTACATCAACAGTACGGACATCACCCGGATATTCATATCCCCATACGATATTCAGAAGATTCTCACGGCTGTAAACCTTGTTCGGGTTGAATACCAGAAGTTCCAGCACATCAAATTCCTTCGCTGTCAGATTGATCTCTCTGTCTGCAATAAATACACGACGGCTCTCGCAGTCCAGCTTAAGGTCACCTGCCTGGATCGTCTTTGCTTTTTCTTTCTCTTCATGTTCAGAACGGGCACGACGCATAATGGCTTTGATACGTGCCTTGACCTCAAGGATGTTGAACGGTTTGGTGATATAATCATCTGCACCGTAGTCCAGTCCCAGGATCTTGTCCATGTCTTCGCCTTTGGCAGTAAGCATAACGATCGGCACATTGGAAAATTCCCGGATCTGCTGGCATACTTCCAGCCCGTCCATCTTCGGCAGCATCAGGTCCAGAAGGATAATGTCGTATTTATTCTCCTTCGCCTTCTCCACCGCTTCTTCTCCATCGTAAGCACAGTCCACTTCCATTCCGTCCTGTTCCAGATTAAAGCGGATTCCTTTTACGATCAGTTTTTCGTCATCTACTACTAAAACTTTTCTGCTCATTCCATTCTCCTTATTTTACTGCAATCTTATCCTTTATCATTGAAAAGGTACTTTCTTTGATTCCGGGGACCTGCATGATCTCCTCGATGCTGGAAAAACCTCCGTGTTCCTCCCTGTATGCAAGGATCGCCTGTGCCTTGGAATCTCCAATGCCTGACAGTGTCTTGAGCGTCTCGGCATCTGCTGTATTCAGATTGACAATTCCATCTTCTGTACCCATGCTTTCTCCCGTTCCTGTAGTCTCAGGTACCGCCGGAACAAAACTGCCCTCCTCTGCTTCCTGAACAGTCGGTACATAAACCTGCTGTCCGTCACTGAGTGGCTGTGCCTGATTGACAGAAATTCCGGAAGCCTCTTCCGTCATTCCTCCCGCTGCCTCGATCGCCTGAAAAACACGGCTGTCCGGATCCATCTCATAGACTCCCGGCTGATTCACAGCGCCACAGACATCCACAAAAATTTCCTGCGGTTCAGGTGTCACTGACGGAATTTCGTCAGTCATCTCTCTTTCCTCCTGCTCTGTTTCTTCTACAGTATCAGAAGTATCTTCCTGGCTTTCAAGCAATATCTCATCACTTCTCGCGCCACATCCCGCACAGAAAATCCCTGTAAAAAGCGCGATCGACAAAAGCACTGTACAGTATTTTCTTATTGATTTTGTGATAATACCGGTTCACTCCCTTCTATATTAAGGCAGTCTCCCCCGGTATATACTTGACCATGTCTTATTTTACCCAATTCCCCTGTGTTTTACAATAGGAAACTTCTATTCTTCCAGGATTACCCTTATTTCTGCCATTTAAAGATCACGATCCCGGCGATCGCGATCAGCATTCCCAGGACTTTTCTCCACTCAAAAGGCTCTTTATCCACGCCAAAAAGCCCTATCAGTTCGATCAGATATGCAACGATCAGCTGCGAGATCACGATCAGCATGGCTGCTTTTGCAGGACCGAGTGCGCCCATGCTCTGGATCACGGTGATCGTGATAAATGCTCCGATCACGCCTCCAAGAAGTGTGTATTTATTCTCCACCTGCCATAACGCAGAAACGCTCTGCCGCCCTGTAAAAAGCCACGCGGCAACGCAGACTGCAAAAGCCGAGAGCTGCACCCAGCCCGTCGATACCCACAGGCTGCTCTGTTTCGTCACTTCCGTATTAAAAACTCCCTGAATACTCATCAATGCACCTGAGATCAGTGCTGCAAGAAATCCCCACATAGTAATATCCCTCCGCAATATGCAATGCAATAAAAAGAGACTGGTTTATCAATTCCAGTCTCTTTATCCTGTTTAATATCAGCATATACGGATCTCGGTATTTTTATACACTTTAATATCTGCTGTTATTTTTCACTGTTTCTGAACTCTTCGTCCTTTTTCTGTGCTCTTTTTTTCTTGATCCACTGAAATCCCTGATAGAGCAGCATTCCTACAATGTAGATAACAATGACTGCACCGAACATATACATCGTGGATCCTGTTGAATTTCCCATACAGCACCTCCTATTTCAGACGTTTTTTAGAAGACTGCGCAGTACTTTTGTTGAAAGCAGCCCCGCTGCATCCGCCGCAGCTTCCACAGTTGCCGCTGCATCCACTGCAGCCCATGTGTTTACCTTCTTTAGCATTTTTTACATTTTTGTAGATTATGTATGCACAATATCCAAGGATCAAAGCCATGATAATAATATTTGCCAGCATTTCACTCATCCTCTCTTTAAATACTGCCAGTCATATAAAGTGAAAACAGAGGCCGGACACATCAACTGCATCCAGCCCCTTTATTATTTCATAATTTCTTATGCCTGTACAGAACGTTTGGAATAAACTTTCTGATCTTTGTATGGATCTGGTCTGAACAGCAGGAACAGCATTGCGATAAGTACTACGAATCCTACTACAGTACCGATACCAAATGCTCCACCAGTTACGAAAGAACCGATCTGATAGAAGCAGAGGCAAACGATGTAAGCGAATACGTTCTGGAAGAGAATTGCGAACCAGAACCATTTCTTGTCGTTCATTTCTTTTGCCATTGTTGCGATAGCTGCAAGGCAAGGAGAATCAAGAAGGTTGAACATCAGGAAGGAGAAAGCTGCGATTCCTGTCGGGAACCAGCTTGCAACACCTGCTGCAACGTTTACTGCATCTTCTGTATCACCAGCTACGTTAGCCAGGACACCCATTGTAGATACGATAGCTTCTTTTGCTGTGAAACCGGAGATAGAAGCTGCTACCGGCTGCCACTCGCCAAATCCAAGTGGTGCGAAGATCGGAGCGATCACACCGCCGATTGCTGCCATAAGGCTGTCTGCGCTGTCTTCTACCATACCGAATCCACCATCTGTGAATCCAAATCCACCAAGGAACCACATTACTACACAAGCAAGGAACAGGATTGTACCAGCTTTGATGATGAAGCCTTTCAGTCTTTCCCATACGTGAAGGAGAACTGTCTTAGCCTGCGGAATATGATACTGCGGAAGCTCCATTACGAACGGAGCCGGTTTACCGGAGAACGGTTTTGTTTTCTTAAGAATGATCGCTGCTACAAGTACAGCTACGATTCCGATAAAGTACATCAGAGGAGCGATAAAGGAGCTCTCTGCATATCCTGCGGTCTCACCAGCAATTACACCACCCATAAGAGCGATAACCGGAAGTTTTGCACCACAAGGAATAAATGTTGCTGTCATGATAGTAAGACGTCTGTCATTATCCTGCTCGATGGTCTTGGAAGCCATGATTCCAGGGATACCGCATCCAGAAGAAATAAGGAGCGGAATGAAGCTCTTACCGGAAAGTCCGAAGTGACGGAATACACGGTCCATAACAAATGCGATACGTACCATGTAACCACAGTCTTCAAGGATGGACAGGAACAGGAACAGGATTGCCATCTGAGGAACGAATCCAAGTACTGCACCAAGACCACCGATGATACCGTCAACTACAAGTCCCATTACCATATCGCCAGCGCCGATGCTGCCGAGGATATTGCTTGCGAAGTCCTGAATAGCTACTACGAATACATCATTTGTCCAGTCTGTTACGAATGTACCAACTGTTGTTACAGATACATAATATACTAACCACATGATCGCGATGAAGATCGGGATACCAAGGATACGGTTGGTAACGATACGGTCGATCTTATCGGATACGGTAAGTTTGTCTTTACCTTTCTTAACAGTTGTGTTTACGATCTTCTGGATGAAAGTATATCTCTCATCTGTTACGATACTTTCCATATCATCGTCATGTTTCTTTTCGATCGCCTGACGTTTGCTGTCTACAGTAGACTGTGCAGAAGCGGAAAGTTTGATGGATTCCTTTACTTTCTCATCGTTTTCAAGGAATTTGATCGCATACCATCTCTTCTTATCTTCTGTGATAGATTCCGGAAGGACATCCTTCACATCAGCGATAGCTGCTTCCATTTCTTTGGAGAAGACTTCTTTTGGAAGATCAGCGCTGCTCTTCTTTGCTGTTTTGATTGCTTCGTCGATCAGTTTGTCAAGACCTTCGCCCTTCAGTGCGGATGTCTCAACGATCGGGCAGTCAAGCAGCATGGAAAGACGCTTAACATCGATCTTGATTCCTCTTTTTTCAAGAAGGTCTGCCATGTTCAGCGCGATGACAACCGGAACACCGGTCTCAACAAGCTGAGTGGTCAGATACAGGTTACGCTCGATGTTTGTTGCATCGACAAGATCGATGATAACATCTGGGTTCTCTTTCAGGACATAGTCACGGCTGACTACTTCTTCCAGAGTGTATGGTGACATGGAATAGATACCAGGAAGGTCAGTTACGATAACATCCTCGCCTTTTCCTCTTTTGCCTTTTAATTTACCTTCTTTTTTCTCTACAGTAACTCCCGGCCAGTTTCCTACATACTGGTTAGCGCCCGTTAATGCGTTGAACATTGTTGTTTTACCACAGTTCGGGTTGCCGGCAAGTGCAATCTTAATTGCCATTTTTTCTTACCTCCTTAATCCCTCTTTGTTGCAGCCATAAGGCCGCTCAACAAAACTTTAATTCTTATGTACAGAACATGATTCATTGCTGGGAACAGCAATCCTTATTTTACCTGTACGCACTGAGCATCGTTCTTTCTTACGGATAACTCATAGCCTCTTACAGTGATCTCAACAGGATCTCCAAGCGGAGCGACTTTTCTGATGTAGATTTCGCTTCCTTTGGTGATTCCCATATCCATAATGCGTCGTTTGTAAGCGCCGTCTCCCTCAATCTTAGTTACAACAACGGTACTTCCGACTTTTGCCTCACCTAAAGTCATTGTTCTGTCTCCTTTCCTCTTGTTGATTTATTATATATACTTGACGCCCCTGACGAAGTGCTCCATTGCTTCGCAATTCCACACTTCTACAGACATTCGGAATCCGCTGATTTTCTTCGAAAATCGCTACTTCCTCATGTTTGGCGGGTTTCAAATTCATCCGCTAATGTATGCAAGCATACAACGTGGCTGCAATTTTAAACCCTGGGGCTGTCAGATCATAATATGCTTTGCCATATCTGAGTTGACTGCTACACGGGCATCTTTGACGTTAACGATTACATTGCCGCCGATCGCAGACACTACTGAAATCTCTGTACCTGTTACAAATCCAAGGTTTGCGAGAAATCTTCTTGTTTCTTCATTTCCACCGATCTTGAGAATTGTATTTACTTCGCCGATTCCGGCCATTGTAAGTGGCATCATGGTATCTACTCTTCTTTCTCTAATGATAATTTTTTTCGTTTAAAAAGACCGCAGTCACAGACCACTTCCTTTTTCTACTAAGTTAGTATATTCTAACGTTGGTAAGCTGTCAAGTACTTTTTTTCGTTCTATATAACCTGCATTCGTTAATCATAACCATAATTTGCATCATAAAACTTTTATTTGTCGCAAGTGACTCTTGTTTGTTATATACAATATTCGTTCGTTTTGCATAACTATTGTGCAAATTTGTATAAAAAAATTCCTGCCTTTCCGGGCAGGAGTCTCTGTTTGTGCCAAAATATGCAATTATAAAAAACATTGGATTTTTGCGGTTTTCTCTGCATTCATCTTGTTCCGGACGCAAAAATATGATATGATATCAATAATACAAAGCAATACGAGATTATGCAAACAAACGCATGATTTCTTTCAGCAGAATTGGGGTGTAAGAATGCATACAAACGAATCCGCCGAAAACTATCTGGAAACGATTCTTATCTTAAGCAAATCCCATCCGGTCGTTCGCTCCGTAGATGTTGCCTCTGAACTTGGATTCAAGAAATCCAGCGTCAGCGTTGCCATGAAGAAGCTTCGTGAGACCGATCAGATCACCGTATCACCTGAGGGATACCTTTACCTGACCGAATCAGGACGTGCAACCGCAGAGAAAATTTACGAGCGTCATCTCTTTCTTTCTGAGTGGCTTGAGAAACTGGGTGTTGACCCGGTTGTTGCAGCAAGTGATGCCTGCAAGATCGAGCACGTGATCAGTACCGAGAGCTTTGCCGCGATCAAGAAACACATTGATCTTAACAGTATGGAATAATATATTTCTATCAGATATCAGATTTGTACAGTAGTTTCAAAAGGCAGGAGCCTGGCAGTTACGCCAGGCTCTTTTCTAATTTCTCGATCATTTCATCGATATTTTCTTTTGTGATAACAAGCGGAGGTACAAGACGGAGTACGTCGCTTCCTGCTGAGATCACAAGAAGCCCGTTCTCAAGTGCCTTTATCACAACACTTCCCACAGTCGCTCCTTCGATCACCAGTCCCTGCATGAAACCTTTTCCACGACGTGCTGCGACGATCGGGTATTTTTCCACAAGTGTGTCGAGTTTTTCCTCTAAATATGGGGTTAATTCCTGTACATGTGCCAGGATACCGGCCTGCTCAAAGATATCAAACACCTTGCTGACAGCTGCACATACAAACGGGTTTCCACCATAAGTTGTGCCATGATCTCCCGGTACGAGAGATGCTGCTGCAGCTTTTTCCCCGAGGACAAATGCCCCGACCGGGACACCGCAGCCAAGTGCTTTGGCACAGGTCATCACATCCGGTTTGACACCGTAGGACTGCCATGCGAAGTAATATCCGGTACGTCCCATACCGCACTGGATCTCGTCAAAGATCAGGATAATATCATTTTCGTCACAGAGTGCGCGAAGTCCCTCAAGGAATTCCTTCTGTGCCGGATAGATGCCGCCCTCTCCCTGTACGACCTCTGTGATGATCGCGCAGGTCTTGTCTGTGATCTGTGCTTTGACGCTCTCAAGATCATTGAAATCCGCAAATTTAACACCGCCGATCAGTGGTTCGAACGGCTCTCTGTAATGCTCTGTTCCTGTGACAGAAAGAGCTCCCATGCTTCTTCCGTGGAAAGAATGGTTCATTGCGATGATCTCATATTTCTGTGCTTCTTTGCCATATTTGGTATAGGCGTATTTACGTGCAACTTTGAGTGCACCCTCGATTGCCTCTGTTCCACTGTTTGTGAAGAACGCTTTGGCAAGTCCGCTGGCTTTGACCAGTTTTTCTCCTGCTTCGCTCATCGGCTCATTGTAATAAAGATTGGAAATATGAGTCAGCTTGTCGATCTGTGCTTTTAAAGCCTCGTCATATCCCGGATAATGATATCCCAGTGCATTTACTGCGATCCCGGCAGCAAAGTCGAGATATTTTTTGCCCTCTGTATCATAGAGATAGCATCCTTCCCCATGGTCAAACATGACCGGGAAACGATTATATGTATGCAGAATACTTTCTTCTGCATGATTCATCTGTTCATTCATGCTCATTGTAATATTTCTCCCCGTCTTCTCTTAAAATAGCAGTACCGATACCTTTGTTTGTAAAAATCTCCAGAAGGAGGCTGTGCGGAATACGTCCGTCCAGGATATGTACTCTGTTTACGCCTTCCTCGATCGCATCGATGCAGTTCTGCAGTTTCGGAATCATTCCACCGCCTACATAACCGTCGCTGATCAGTTTTTCTGCTTCGTGTACATGTAACTCGGAGATCAGAGAACTCGGATCATCTTTGTCCTTGTATACACCCTCAATATCAGAAAGGAATACAAGTTTTTCTGCATGGACAGCCTCTGCGATCGCACATGCTGCATCATCTGCATTAATATTATAAGAATCAAAGTTTGTGTCAAATCCGATCGGAAATACGATCGGAAGGAAGTCTTTTTCGAGAAGATCCTGCAGAACCTTCGGATTGACTTTCTCGATATCGCCTACATATCCGATATCTTCGCCCTTGGAAAGTTTCTTGTGGCACTGGAGAAGTCCACCGTCCTTGCCGCTGATACCAACAGCCTGTACACCGAGGGATTCCACCAGTGTAACCAGTTCTTTGTTGACTTTTGCGAGAACCATCTCTGCGATCTCCATAGTGTCTTTGTCTGTTACGCGGAGACCGTTTACAAAACGTGGTTCCATGCCGACTTTGTTGACCCAGCGGCTGATTTCCTTACCGCCTCCGTGAACGATGATCGGTTTGAAACCGATCAGTTTCAGAAGTACAACGTCCTTGATGACATTTGCTTTGAGTTCTTCGTCCAGCATGGCACTTCCGCCGTACTTTACTACTACGATCTTACGATTAAAACGCTGTATATAAGGAAGAGCCTCGATAAGAGTTTCTGCCTTGTCCAGATATTTCTGATTTACCATTTTTTCATTTCTCCTCGATTTTAAATTTTTTATGAACGATAATCCGCATTGATCTTGACATAATCATAGGTAAGGTCACATCCCCATGCGGTTGCGGTGCAGTCGCCCATCTTGATGTCTGCGATCGCAGTTACCGCTTCTTCGGAAAGGATCTTTGTCGCTTCTTCTTCGCTGTAATCTACAGCCACACCGTTTTCGATGATCTGGATCTTACCTGCCTTGCTCTCAAAGTAGAGGTCTACTTTTTCCGGATCAAACTGTGCACCTGAGTAGCCCATCGCACAGAGGATCCTTCCCCAGTTTGCATCATGTCCGTAGATCGCTGCTTTTGTAAGGGAGGAAGTAACAACGGATTTACTCAAAGTCACTGCCTGTTCCTTGCTCTCTGCACCGATGATCTTTACTTCAAACAGTGCAGTCGCACCCTCACCGTCGCCTGCAATCTTCTTGGCAAGTGTGGTGTTGATGTAATTCAGTGCCTCGCAGAATTTCTGATAGTCTTCGTTTTTCTCATTGATCTCCGGGTTCTCTGCCATTCCGTTTGCCAGCAGGAGAACAGTATCGTTTGTGGAGGTATCGCCGTCAACAGATACCATATTATAAGTATCTTTGACATCCTGGCTCAGAGCTTCCTGGAGAAGCTGCTTGGAAATGCATACGTCTGTTGTGACAAAACCAAGCATCGTGCACATGTTCGGATGGATCATTCCGGATCCCTTGCACATGCCGCCGATTGTAACTGTCTTGCCGCCGATCTCGATTTCTACGGCAACTTCTTTCTCTACGGTATCCGTTGTCATGATTGCTTTGGCTGCTTCGTTTCCGGCTTCCAGAGTTCCCTTGAGCTTCGGAGCCATTGCCTTGACACCGTCGGAAAGTTTCTCGATCGGAAGCTGCATGCCGATAACGCCCGTAGATGCGACCAGTACGCTGTTTTCATCTACGTTCAGAGTCTCTGCTGCTGCTTTTGCTGTTGCCCGGCAGTAGCTGAATCCCTCTTCTCCTGTACACGCATTGGCGATACCGCTGTTGCAGACGATCACCTGTGCACTTGGATGTTTATAAACGATCTCCTGGTCCCATTTGACCGGAGCTGCCTTTACGATATTTGTGGTAAAAGTTCCTGCTGCCACGCATGGTTTCTCGCTGTAGACCATTGCCATGTCAGTTCTTCCCTGATATTTGATCCCTGCTGCTGTGGATGCCGCCTGGAATCCTTTTGCCGCTGTAACTCCACCTGTAATAACCTTCATAATCTATACTCCTCCTTGGTACAAAAATCTCCGTTTTTATTTACGGAAGCATTGGAATCTGATGAAGTCCTTCTGCCTCGTCGAATCCGAACATCAGGTTCATGTTCTGTACAGCCTGTCCTGCTGCACCTTTTACAAGGTTGTCGATCGCGCCCATCATGATAACACGTTTGGTCCTCGGGTCGATCTTGAAGTTGACATCTACATAGTTGCTGCCTTCGACGCATTTAGTCTGCGGGCATACGTCTTTGTCAAGGACACGGATGAATGTTTCATCTGCATAATATTTATCGTAAGCTGCTCTTACTTCTTCATAGGAAACTTCTTTCTTGAGAGAAGCGTATGCAGTTACCAGGATTCCTCTGTTCATCGGGATCAGGTGAGGTGTGAAGTTGATCATCACTTCCTGTCCGCATGCATAACCAAGCTGGTCCTCGATCTCCGGTGTATGGCGGTGAGTTGCTACGCCGTATGCTTTGATATTCTCATTTACTTCGCAGTAAAGGTTCGGAACTTTTGCTCCTCTTCCTGCTCCTGAAGTGCCGGATTTTGCATCGATGATGATAGTGTTCGGATCGATCAGGCCTTCTTTGAGAAGCGGGTAGATGGATAAAGTGGAACAGGTCGGATAGCATCCCGGGTTCGCGATCAGTCTTGCTTTCTTGATGTCCTCACGGTTGATCTCGCACAGTCCGTAAACTGCCTCGTCGATAAACTGCGGTGATTTGTGCTCGATGCCGTACCATTTCTCATATTTCTTTACATCTTTGATACGGAAATCTGCACTCAGGTCGATGACCTTTGCTTTGGAAAGGATCTCTTCATTAACAAGAGATGCACAAAGCCCCTGCGGTGTTGCGGTAAAGATCACATCTACTTCGTCTGCAAGTGCAGCCATATTGTCGTCCATACACTTCGCATCTACCAGTTTAAAAAAGTTCTGGTATACATCTGCATATTTCTGATCGATATAGCTTCTTGAGCCGTACCATGCAACTTCTACTTCTTTATGTCCAAGGAGCAGTCTTGCCAGTTCATTTCCTGCATAACCGGTTGCTCCGATGATTCCTGCTTTGATCATTTCTCATTCCTCCTAGAATCACAAATTAGCAGTTACATAATGTGCAACTGCTTAAAACTGTTGTAATTATACATCCAACCTGCATAATATGCAATACAAAATTTTACCATTTTCGCATCCGCATTCCGCGATTTTATGTATTTTTATATGTTATTTCCTATTTAGTGATGCATTTTTATGCAAAAATTTCTTTTATTTTTTTGCATATTGGTATTGCATATTTATAAAAATTGTTGTATATTAACTCTTGTCGAAACACGACAGGGCTTAAGATTCACTGCTTTATCATACAATCACACTAAAGCGCAGGAATCTTTACCTTTTATAATATCAAATATTCATGTATCTGCCAAGTGCAGGACATTAAATTTTCAGGAGGAATACATTATGAAAGAAAAAGTTGTACTTGCATACTCAGGTGGTCTTGATACCACAGCACTGATCCCGTGGCTGAAAGAAACATTTGATTACGAAGTTGTCTGCTGCTGTGTAAACTGCGGACAGGGAAACGAACTGGATGGTCTGGATGAGAGAGCGAAACTTTCCGGAGCTTCCAAATTATACATCGAAGACATCGTTGATGATTTCAGCGACAACTACATCATGCCATGCGTACAGGCAGGCGCTGTATACGAACACAAATATCTGCTCGGAACTTCCATGGCCCGTCCGGCGATCGCCAAGAAACTCGTTGAGATCGCACGTAAAGAAAACGCTGTTGCTATCTGCCACGGTGCTACCGGTAAAGGTAACGACCAGATCCGTTTCGAACTTGGTATCAAAGCACTTGCTCCGGACATCAAGATCATCGCTCCTTGGAGAATGACAGATGTATGGACCATGCAGTCCCGTGATGATGAGCTCGCATTCTGCCAGGCTCATGGAATCAACCTTCCATTCGATGCAAGCCACAGCTACAGCCGTGACCGTAACTTATGGCATATCAGCCATGAAGGACTTGAACTCGAAGATCCTTCCCAGGCTCCGAACTATGACGACATGCTCGTTTTAAGTGTAACTCCTGAAAAAGCACCAGATAAAGAAACAGAAGTAACCATGACATTTGAGGAAGGTGTTCCGAAGACTCTCAACGGCAAAGCAATGAAAGTTTCCGAGATCATCACAGAGCTCAACCGTCTTGGCGGCGAGAACGGTATCGGTATCGTTGATATCGTAGAAAACCGTGTTGTTGGTATGAAATCCCGTGGTGTATATGAGACTCCTGGCGGAACTATCCTGATGGCAGCTCATGAGCAGCTCGAGGAACTGATCCTTGACCGTGACACCATGGAAGCCAAGAAAAAGATCGGCAGCCAGTTCGCTCAGGTCGTATACGAAGGAAAATGGTTCACACCACTCCGTGAGGCACTCCAGGCATTCGTAGAGTCCACTCAGAAATATGTAACCGGTGAAGTTAAATTCAAACTTTACAAAGGAAACATCATCAAAGCTGGTACAACTTCTCCATACAGCCTGTACAACGAATCTCTTGCATCCTTCACAACAGGTGACATGTATGACCACCACGATGCAGACGGATTCATCACTCTGTTCGGTCTTCCGCTCAAAGTTCGTGCAATGAAATTACTGGAAGTTGAGAAGAACAAAAACAACAAATAATCATAGCTTTTATTTTCCGGCGGTCTGTTTTCAGACTGCCGGATTTTTTATACCAAATTTTATGCAATTTTTTTGTACAATATTATACATAGAAGTTTTCATTTTATATTTGACAGAAAACACTTCCTATTTTATAATAATTTCATAAACAATAGTGTAAAACTTATATAGGTCCATAATTGGTTGGACGTCTCTACCAACTACCGTAATAGTTGCCTATAAGTGTTACTGTTTACTTTGTTTACAGTAACTTTTCGGGCAAAATATCCGGTATTTTTTTTGCCCGGAAGGTTCCAGACCAAAAAGGAGGTAGCTTATATGAAACCAACCACTTTTGCCATCAGAGGAACGGTATGTTTCAGCACAGACTCACAGAACCTGACCTGCCTTGAGAATGCATTTATCGTCTGTCAGGACGGACGTACTGTCGGTGTTTTCCCGGAGCTTCCGGCTCAGTTTGAAGGAATTCCTGTTGAAGATGTGGGCGATCAGCTTATCATTCCGGGAATGAACGATCTCCACCTTCACGCTCCGCAGTATGCATTTCACGGCATGTATATGGATCTGGAACTGCTGGAATGGCTGAATCAGGTTACTTTCCCGGAGGAAGCCCGCTATGCAGATCTCAGTTACGCCGAGAAAGCCTATTCTATCTTTGCAGAGGATCTGCGCCAGAGTGCCACGACACGTGCTTCCATCTTTGCAACCCTGCATGTAGAGGCAACCGAACTTCTGATGGATCTCATGGAAAAAACAGGTCTCAAAACCTATATCGGAAAGGTCAATATGGACCGCAATGGAACCGCTGACCTTCAGGAAAAAAGCGCTGTTGTTTCTGCGGGAGATACTGTCCGCTGGCTCACTGACACTGCCGGAAAATATGAGAACGTCAAGCCGATTCTCACACCACGTTTCACCCCTTCCTGCACAGATGAGCTTATGAATGCGCTGGCAGAACTCCAGAGAACTTACCGTCTTCCGGTACAGTCGCATCTTTCCGAGAACCAGAGTGAAATTGCCTGGGTACACGAACTGTGCCCTAATACTTCTTTTTATGGAGAGGCATACGATCAGTTTGGTCTTTTTGGCAGTCCTGACTGCCCTGCGATCATGGCACACTGTGTCTACAGTTCAGATGCTGAGATTGCCCTTATGAAAAAGCGGGGAGTTTTTGTCGCCCACTGTCCTCAGTCCAACACGAATCTTTCTTCCGGCATCGCCCCCGTACGGCGTTATCTCGAAGAAGATCTTCACATCGGACTTGGCACGGATATTGCGGGTGGTCATTCCCTGTCCATGCTCCGCGCGATCGCCGATGCCATTCAGGTATCCAAGCTTCGATGGAGGCTTGTGGATGATTCCCTGAAGCCGCTTTCCCTGGAAGAAGCTTTCTATATGGCAACCATGGGCGGTGGAGCTTTCTTTGGAAAGGTCGGAACTTTTTTGGAAGACTATGAGTTTGATGCTCTGATCCTGGATGATCGGGGTCTCCGTCATCCTCAGCCACTGACGGCACGTGAAAGACTTGAGAGACTGATCTATCTTTCGGATGACAGATGCATCACCGGAAAATATGTTTCCGGAAACAAAATCTTTTAGTGCACAGGCTGTGCACCATACGAAGGGGGTACTTATATGAATCTCGACAAACTTTTCCACCTCAAAGAAAACCACACAGACGTCAAAACTGAGGTCATGGCAGGAATCACAACCTTTATGACAATGGCCTATATCCTGGCTGTCAACCCGAATATCCTGTCTGCATCCGGCATGGACCGCGGATCTGTCTTTACAGCAACCGCACTGTCCGCATTTATCGCAAGCTGTCTGATGGCACTTCTGTCCAACTATCCATTCGTTCTTGCTCCTGGAATGGGTCTGAACGCATACTTTACCTACACCGTAGTCCTTGGTATGGGATATTCCTGGCAGCAGGCACTTGCAGCAGTATTTGCAGAGGGTATCATCTTTATCCTGCTTTCCCTCACCAATGTTCGTGAAGCGATCTTCAACTCCATTCCGATGAACCTGAAACACGCCGTATCTGTAGGTATCGGCCTCTTTATCGCATTTATCGGACTCCAGAACGCCAAGATCGTTGTTGGAAATGACTCTACACTGGTAAGCATCTTTTCCTTCAAATCCTCTGTTGCAGAAGGAACTTTTTCCTCACAGGGCATCACTGTTCTCCTTGCGCTGATCGGTATCCTGGTTACAGCCATCCTTCTTGCCAAGGACGTTAAAGGCAGCATCCTCTGGGGCATCCTGATCACCTGGGTTCTCGGGATCATCTGTCAGCTTACACATCTGTATGTACCGAATGCTGACCTCGGATATTACAGCCTGCTTCCTGATTTTTCAAGCGGAATCTCTGTGCCAAGCATGGCTCCGACCTTTATGAAGATGGATTTTTCCATTGTATTTTCACTGGATTTCGTAGTCATCATGTTTGCATTCCTGTTTGTAGATATGTTTGATACTCTTGGAACCCTGATCGGTGTGGCTTCCAAAGCTGACATGCTCGATAAGGACGGCAAGCTTCCGAATATCAAAGGTGCCCTGCTCTCTGACGCTGTCGGAACAACTGTAGGTGCTATGTGCGGTACTTCCACTGTTACCACCTTTGTCGAAAGTGCCTCCGGTGTTGCAGAAGGCGGACGTACAGGACTCACCTCCATAGTAGCAGGTATCCTGTTTGCACTTTCTCTTCTGCTTTCCCCGATCTTCCTGGCAATTCCTTCCTTTGCGACAGCACCGGCTCTGATCGTCGTAGGTTACCTGATGCTGACCTCTGTCACCAAGATTGATTTCAGTGACATGACAGAAGCGATCCCGTGCTTTATCGCGATCATCGCAATGCCATTCATGTACAGTATTTCCGAAGGTATCTCCATGGGAGTTATCTCCTACGTAGTGATCAACCTGATCACCGGCAAAGCCAAAGAAAAGAAGATCAGTGCATTGATGTACGTTCTCGCCGTATTATTTGTACTGAAATATATCTTCATCTAAATAGTTATAATTATTCATAAGGGCTCTGCACATGCGGAGCTCTTATTTTTTTATTTTCGCTCTTTATCAATGCATAGTTATGCAGTATACTAGTGATACCAGGGTTTCAAACGGATATGACTTTCATGCTTGCATGAAAGGGCATATCCATTTGAAACCCGCCAAATATGAGGAAGTAGTGATTTACGCAGTAAATCTACGGATTCCGAATATTTGCAGAATCGCGGAAGATGCAGAGCATCGGAGTGATTCGTAAGTATCTTACACTACGAGGAGAAATATTATGAAAAAAGAATCTGTTCCGGTCAGGAATTCGCTTTTGCTTTTGCTGACCGCCACCATCTGGGGTGTGGCTTTTGTCGCACAGAGCGTCAGCATGGACTATATTGGAGGCTTTACCTTCAATGCCGTTCGAAATATCATCGGTGCGATCGCACTGCTGCCTGTCATCTGGGGACTTGGTAAGACCAGATCTGCCAGTGAGCAGACACCTTCTGACCGCAAAACTCTGATCACCGGCGGTATCTGCTGCGGTATCCTGCTCTGCCTTGCAAGCAACTTCCAGCAATTCGGTATCAAATACACCACCGTCGGCAAAGCCGGATTCATCACCGCCTGCTACATCATCATCGTTCCGGTCATCGGTATCTTCCTTAAGAAAAAATGCAGCCCGTTTATCTGGATCGCCGTAATCCTTTCCTTATGTGGTCTGTACCTTCTCTGCCTGACACCGGGCGAGGGATTTGCCATTGGCAAGGGAGAGCTGCTCGTGCTGATCTGTGCAGTACTTTTTTCCCTGCATATCCTGGTGATCGACCATTTCTCACCTCTGGTAGACGGCGTAAAAATGTCCTGCATCCAGTTCCTGGTCTGCGGTATCCTCTCCGGGCTCCCTGCCTTGCTCTTTGAAAGTCCGGATCTCGCAGGCATCCTTGCAGCCAAAGTTCCGATCCTCTATGCCGGAGTTATGTCCTGCGGAGTTGCCTACACCCTGCAGATCGTCGGTCAGAAAGGCATGAACCCGACCGTAGCCTCCCTGATCCTCAGCCTGGAATCCTGCATTTCCGTGCTCGCCGGCTGGCTGATCCTTGGACAAAACTTAAGCGGCCGTGAGATTTTTGGCTGTGTGCTGATGTTCGGTGCGATCATCCTTGCACAGCTCCCGCAGAAAAATCCTGCCGCATAAATAATCTCAACGTTATTTCCACGCAACAAAAAAGGTCATCACTTTCAGAAAACTCTGATCGTGATGACCTTCTGTATTTCGTTATTGTATTTCATATACTGTCAGATCTCGCCCTTGGCTGTCAGATGCTCCTTGATCTTCTCGAAGCTCTCGTCGCTGACATCATGCTCCATCTTGCAGGCATCTGCCCTTGCAACCTCCGGTGAAACACCAAGTCCCTCAAGCATCTTGGTCAAAACAGTATGTCTCTCATAAATCCTGTGTGCGATCTCTGAACCCTTGTCCATCAATGTGACCGTGCCATAACGGTCCATTGCGATATAACCGTCTTCTCTTAATAATTTCATTGCATGGCTTACGCTCGGTTTGGAAACTCCCAGCATAGATGCAATGTCAACAGAGCGCACCCCGCCGCCTTTTTTGGATAAAACCAGAATCGCTTCCAGATAATCCTCCGCTGATTCTCTAATCTGCATAAAAATACCTCCCGTATGTTGTTTATAGTATCATAAAAATCGACATATTTCAACAGTTATGGGCGTTATCGCGGCGATTGTTTTTCTCAACTAACTGTGAGCATCTAGGGGAAAACTTTTTTATTTATCGTCACCGGTCAGGCGGAGGACATCGCGGATCTCATCTACTTTCATGTCAAGAATAATCGCAAGCTCATCAATGCTGAAAGCATTCTTATCATCTTCATCGTCATTCAGTTCGCGGACTGCACTTTCAAGCTTCTCTACACGGGCTACCAGGCTGTCGTCTGCGAATTTTCTCTGGGTCTGTTCTTCCAGAACTGCGATGATCCCTTTACGGACTTCATTCATGAGCCATTTTTCATCTCTGACTTCGTTTCCGGCGCTTCCAAGCGCCTGGATCAGTGCCAGATTTGCCTCCTGGATCAGATCTGCAAGAAAAATCTCCTCTGCATTCATGTCTGCTGCCATCTTCGCTGTTTCTTTCATATAATAAGAAGTAAGGGACTGCAGCGCATCCTGATCTCCGTTTGCAAGTGCGGCAAAAGCCTGGGCAGTATCTATGGAAAGTTCCGGAAGTTCTTCAAGATAATTCCTGAGGTAAGTTTCTTCTTCCGGGGTCAGCGGGATTTTCTTTCGTTCTGGCTCTTTGGTTTCCTCTGTGGCACTGTCTTCCATTCCTTCGATCTGGATTCCCTGGGAGGTTAAATATTTGAGTACTCCAAGGAGCTGTGTCTTGTCGAGTTCCATTCCTGCGAAGGTATCGCGGATCTGGATCGCGGTAAGGGAATTGCCATTTGCTTTGGCGATGGTCTGTATTTCTTTTAATTTGTTCTGAAATTCCTGTACGTTCATTTTAGGTCTCCTTCTATAAAATTAAGTATGGATTGTGTAAAAACATGGTTGATGTTTTGTTTTTTCTGAAATTATTTTTTGTTGTATCATTGTATCATATTTTATCATTTTCTTGTGATTTTTCCAACCAGAAGCGTATTTAACGTAATTTTTTTGCCCGGAAACCCGCATAAAATAAGGCTTTGCGGCATTTTTAAAATTTTTTTCAATTTTTTTCAAAAAAGTTGTTGACATTTGGATATGCCTAATATATAATATGTCTTGCGTTGAGCGACATAGCAAAAACGCAAACAACTAAATACCGTTAACGGGGTGTGGCTCAGCTTGGCTAGAGCGCCTGGTTTGGGACCAGGAGGCCGCAGGTTCGAATCCTGTCACCCCGATGCTGTAAACAACTTTTACCGTTTCAGCGAATTGCGGGTGTAGTTCAATGGTAGAACACCAGCCTTCCAAGCTGGATACGTGGGTTCGATTCCCATCACCCGCTTCTCTGTAAGCGAAGCAGAGAAATGTGTCTGTAGCTCAGCTGGATAGAGCAACGGCCTTCTAAGCCGTGGGTCGGGGGTTCGAATCCCTTCAGGCACGCTGTGGTGGGTATAGCGCAGTTGGTTAGCGCGCCAGATTGTGGCTCTGGAG
>SKED01000056.1_pt1 | contig 128290 bp, 108 predicted proteins | sample 4826651 | NCBI WGS metagenome assembly SKED01 (sample SAMN11008818, study PRJNA524170) | human gut metagenome | biome: Human fecal sample; material: Feces; isolation source: fecal sample from pouch patient p19 | host: Homo sapiens | place: Israel: Tel-Aviv | collected 2016-06-28 | reverse complement strand
TCCTGAAATCGATTGCCACCTATGAATCCCGTACGGTTCCCACCGGCACCGGTTCGACGATGGTGGTGTTCGACGACGAAACCGTGGCCTCCAAGGTGCAGGCGCTCTCCGGCAAGAAGGTGATGGACATCGCCACGCGTAAGGTCGTTGCCGCCACGCCCGACCAGCATGTTGGAGAGGTGGCCCGAATCCTCGCCAAGAAGCAGTTCAAGAAACTGCCGGTGGTGGATGGCGATGGCAGACTCGTCGGTGTGATCCGCCGTAAGTCCGTGATGAAACATGCCTTCGACGCGCTGTTCCCCAAAGGATGATCGGTGATTAGGCGCCATCATCGCTGAATAGAATGAATGGAACATGAGGCTTCCCTTCTCGCGGGGGGAAGCCTCATTGTTTTGTCCGCGGAGTCTTACGGCACCTGCGCAAGGGCAACGTCACGCCTTCATGATGCACTATTGAATAGTGTGTTCCTATCGTTGCATGGTGACGCTAACGCATGGCATCACGATACTGAAGCCTGCCATCTAACGGCGGGTACGGCTCGTTGCTGGAGTCGTGCACGCATACGCGCGTCGGCGTGCGTGGGATGTCCATTCAGGTTTTTCCCATCTTCGGACTCGTAAAATAGGCGAGGTTAACAAGACGAAGAACGATGACATCCGTCGATTCGCAAGGGGTGGACGCATATGGATTATCAGTATCAGGCCGTTGAACAGCCTTCCAATCCCCGCAAAACCTGGCCGATTGTCCTTTCCGTGGTCGTGGCGCTCACTGTGGCATGCAGCGCAGGAGCGTACGTCTACCACAACAAACGGCAGGAGGCGTTGGACACATGCCGGCAATCGCTTGCGGAATTCAGCTCGGCCCGTAAGGCCGTGCTCGACACATCCGAAAACGGTAGCGAGCTGCAGAAATTGATCCGTGGTGCGCTCGGCGTGAACGACATCATCGACGCGTTCGCGGACGCGGCTACCAGCGCAGAGAACACGGTCGATACGGAAGGCTGTAAGGCGGACGCCACCATCACGCAGCTCAATCTCATCGCCAAAACACTAGACAGCGCCACGGACTCCCTGAATAACAGCCTGAAGGACATCCGGGAGAAGAACGGCACGAATGCGCTGCAGGATTCGCGGAACGATTCGGATGGCACGACGACGAACAGACCATCCTCCAATACTCAGTCCAATACGTCATCGGGGCAATTGCTCGACGTTCCTTCGAACGGTTCTTCCGACACGGAATCGTTGGATGAATCGAAGAAGGAACTGCAGCAGTCGCTCGACAAGGCGGACAAACTGGTCAACAAGCTTGGCAAGGACGAAACACTGACGTTGACTGGCCGTAAACTGCTGTCCGCATTGTCCAAAGCCGTGGATTCCGGTCAAAAACTCATTGAAAACAGCAATATCAAGGATTCCAAGTACTACAAGGCAGCTAAAGTCACGCTCGATGAGGCCATCGATGTGGCCGAGAATTGGGTGGACAGCCAGGCGTCCAAAGCGCAATGACGATTCTCCCTCGTGTTGCTTCCATACGCGCGTCTAAAGTTTCCCGGAAAACGTCGACGATTATGACATCAGAGAATATGACGCCATGACGGATGGAAGCGTAAGAGGGTATACGAATGGTGAAATCGGGGTGTGGGCCGTCGGGAAACATCGCGTTTGCGAACCCGGTCGCCCGTCCATATCCTAGGCGATCGGGTTCGAAAGACCGATTAGAAGAACAGCGCTGAGACTCCGGCCGCAAAGCACATAAGCAGCACAGACGTGATGAAACTGGCGAGGAACGCCTTCTGTCCCTTTTTGGCGATGGCGCTGAAATTCACGTTGATGCCAAGCGCGGCCATGGCCATGCCGAGCACGATGTACGCGAAATCGACCAGATTCGGTGCGATGGCACCGATGAACGGCACGAACGTGCCGATGATGGAAGCGCCGATGAAACCGAGCATGAACCATGGGAACGACACTTTGCGTTTACCGTCCGCTGGCATTTCGGAATGGTTTTTATCCCACCAAACGGCGATGACGATGGCTGCGAACACCAGCATCAGTACTCGCGACAGTTTCATGATGGTTGCGATGTCCACCGCGCCAAACGCGTCGCCGGCCGCCACGGCATGGGCGATTTCGTGCAAGGAAGCTCCGGCGGTAATGCCCAGCTGTGTCTTACTCAAACCGGTCAATGGTCCAAGGGCGATTTCCAGTAACGCGAAGATGGTGCCCATGATGGCGATGATGGCCACGGCCATCACTTCGTTGTTGGCTTTTTCATCCTCTTTTTCCGGCGGTACTTTGATGGAGCCAGACAATCCCATGACGGCGGCCGCACCGCAAATGCCGGTGCCGCCCGCCACCAGAATGGCGAGTTGCGGGTCGACGCCAAATTTGCGGGCGATGGCGTAGCACACCACGATGGTGAGTGTCACGACCACGGCCGCGATGGGCAGACACTTGATGCCTTGGGTGAACAATACGGTCAGATTGAGCTTGAATCCGAGCAGAATGATTCCCAGACGCAACAGTTTATTGGAAATAAGTCCTGCTGCGTCCTTCACGCCGGACCTGTGCTCCGCGGAACGGCTGGAATACCATTTGCGAATCGGAAACTGGGCCGCCATGCCGATGAGCAATGCGATGATCAGCGCGCCGAACAGACTGAATCCCGGAAACTGTTTAAGCCACGAAGCCACTAGTGAGGCAGCCAAAGTGACGATGCCGACGAAAACCATTTCCTTGGTGGCTATGCGAGCCCACCATGTTTTGCAAAAATCAATCACGTGTCTCAAGTGTTCCGGCCGGTTCGGACATCGGTATGGTGCGGAAAGCGATGACTTCAGCGCCGTGCCAACGATACTGAAATCCAATGCGCGATCGGCAGCAGGTACAGGAACACCGCCAATGTCAGACTGGACGTGGGCTCTCCCACTGAAGCGAGCGGCACCGCTCCGGCGATGGACCATGGAATCAGCGGAGCCACCACCACGGCGGTGTCCTCCAGATTGATGGCCTTGCGATGCTCGTCGGACTCCAGATGGTCGCATAGCTGATTTGTCAGCATGATCGACAACGTTTGATTGCAGGCGACGGCACTCGCCACGAGAGACGTTACCAGCGTGGCGCCGAATACGCTGATATGCCGGGCAAGTGATGCGACCATCCGATGCGCGCCATCCAGCAGTTCCGTCTCTTGGAAAATGCCGGAATATGACGATGAAATGCATACGATCAGCATCACTTTGACCATTGAAACGATTCCGCCGCCATCGATCAGCGGTGCGACGCGCGCGTCAGCACAGTGGAATCCGAATACCAGTGCGTGGCCAATCGCGGTCCAATCCATATGTTGCACTGCAACGCAAATCGGCAATGCAGTCAGTATGCTGGCGGTCATGATGATGCGCACGTCAACCCTGGCGATCGCCAGCGCGACCAACACCACTGCGGGCAGGACGGTGACCCAATCAAGATCGAACGCGTTGGAAAACAGTCCGGCAATGTCAATGGAGCCGTTGGAAGGATGCGTGCACAGCGCCAATGCCGCATACACTGCGCACGTCAGCACGAACGGTACCGCGGCGGTTTTCAACATCAGTCGGATATTGTCGAAAATGTTCGTGCGTGTCAGCGTTTTGACCAATTGGGCGCTGGTGGATACGGGGGAGCAGCGGTCGCCGAAATAGATGCCGGACAGTATCGCTCCACCGAGGAACACCGGTGGAACCTGCATGGAAGCGCCCAACGTCATCGTGATCACACCCATCGTCGCAGCCGAAGCGAACGATGATCCGGTCAGCAGCGACATCAGACAGTTGAGCAGGAACGTGAGTAGGACCACCACATGAGGATGCACCAGACCTGCCGTATTCGTCGCAATGAACGACACAGTGCCTGCGGCGCGCCACAGGGTGGTCAGCAGGCCGATCAGAACGAACGTTACTACCACGATGCTGGCGGCACGCATGGTCGCGAAACCTTTGGAAATCATGGCGGTGAACGTATGCCCGGTAAGACGCCCATGAGCTAGGAAGATCACCACGCCGGCCAACAACGCCGGAATAATGGAAATGCCGGCGATAATGCAGACGATCAACGCACCACAGAACAACGCCATTGTGATGAGCTCGGCCATGGATACACGTCCTTCCTCATAGATGCCATGCGAAACACTGCACCAGTGAACCCGATTGGCATGGTTGATGCGTGGACTGTTTCGATATATGACTATCGGTGTGGCATGTGGCCGTTGCGCTGCGTCGGTTTGCTTCAAGCCGACTTGAAGTTGGTAATCTGGCTCTGGAAGCAAAATCGAACAGAATAAGGAGAATTCATGGCTGATTTCGAAGCAAGGAAGCTGGACGAATTGGATCATCGCACTGATGATGCCTCCGCGCCCGAAGTGTTCTTCACATCTGTGATCACGCCGGAAAGCCTGATCGGAGCCTATCATGCGCTCGGACGCAAGCCTCAAGGCAACGTGGCCATTAAAATCCATTCCGGCGAATCGGAGAAATCCAATAACCTCAATCCGGCGCTCGTCAAGGATCTCGTGCAGGAGATCGGCGGCACGCTCGTCGAATGTGCGACCGCATACGATGGCAATCGCGAAACGCCTGAGAAAAGCCTTGCCGTGTTCAAGGAACGTGGATACGCGGATATCGCACCGATCCAAATCATGGACATGGGCGGTGAAATCGAAATTCCGGTAGCCAAGCACCGTCATATCGCCTATGACATCGTCGGCAAGCATATCGACGACTATGATTCTATTTTCGTGCTCTCGCATTTCAAGGGGCATCCGATGGGCGGCTTCGGTGGCGCGCTCAAAAACGTGTCCATCGGCATCGCATCGTCGAACGGCAAACGCTGGATCCATTCCGCGGGCGTGGCCACCGACCACTGGGTGGAAGCCGACCAAGATGACTTCCTCGAATCGATGGCTGAAGCCGACGAAGCAGTGATCAGCCACATGCATGGCAACATGATGTATCTGAACGTCATGAACCGCCTGTCCGTGGACTGCGACTGCTTCCCCGCCCCATCCGAACCGGACATGCACGATATCGGCGTGTTGTCATCGCTTGACCCGGTGGCGCTCGATCAGGCATGCGTGGACCTTATCCACGTTGCCCCCGACGGAGCTTCCGTCACCGAACGCATCGCTTCCCGCCACGGCGAACACACGCTCGAATACGCCGAAGAGCTTGGGCTTGGTTCGCGTGCATACCGTTTGACCGTGCTCGAGTAGTGTGCACGGAGTCGGCGATGATGGAATCCAAGGAATCTAAGGAATCCATGGAAAACGTGGAGGAGGCGCAGGCGGTTCAAGACGCGCGGGCCGTGATCGAACGCATCGAACGTGTGTTTACGGAACGCGAGCATGTGTTTGTGGCGATCGACGGGCCATGCGCGTCGGGCAAAACCACGTTGGCGACTGTGCTGCAGCGTCGTTTCGACGGCAATGTGCTGCATATGGACGATTTTTTCCTGCGCCCGGAACAACGCACTCCGGAACGGTTCGCCGAACCGGGAGGCAATGTCGATCGGGAACGATTCGAAGAAGAGGTGCTGGCTCCGCTCGTTGCCGGAAATATCGTGCAGTATCGTCCTTGGGATTGCCATACCGGCGATTTTGCGGCTTCGCATAGTGTCGAACCTGCTCGTTTGACGATTGTCGAAGGCAGTTATAGCATGCATCCCGCATTGCGTGAATACTACGATTTGATGATCTGCCTGATGATTGATTCCAATGAGCAGTTACGCAGACTCGAGGCACGTAATCCGCGTATGCTGCAGCGATTCATCGACGAGTGGATTCCTTTGGAGAATCGGTATTTCGAGCAAACTGGAACACGCGCAATTGCCAACATGGTTGTAGATACTGCCAAATCAAACGAATAACGAATCATACATAACGAATTTTTCATAATGAACGAAAGCTTGTGAAAAGAAAGCTTTTAAAAAGGAGAATGAACATGACTTCCACTACAGCAGTTTCCTTGCGTCGCACTGATCTGCCACGCTTGAGCGTGAGCGTCAAAGCCGCCGCAACCGTGCTTGCCATTGTCGCCGCAGTGGCGTTGCCGCAGTTGTTCCATGTGATCGGAGCGGTTTCCGGACGAGGAACTGCGTTGGGCGTTGCCTTTCTGCCTATGCACTTGCCGATTATTTTCGTCGGTTTGATCGCAGGTCCAGCGGTTGGTGCGATTGCAGGCGCAGCTGCTCCACTGGCGAGCTTCCTGCTTTCCGGCATGCCGATGCTGGCTGTTCTGCCGTTCATGATGATTGAATTGTGCGCGTACGGTTTGGTTGCAGGTCTGCTGCGTGAGATCAAGCTGCCAAGCCTAGTAAAGGTGGTTATCGCCCAACTTGCCGGCCGTGTCGTACTGACCGTAGCCACTGCAGTGGCGGTGTTCGCATTCGGTTCCGGCAACAGCATCGCCGCCACTTGGACGAGTGACTTGGCCGCTGGACTGCCCGGTCTTGCTTTGCAGTGGGCGCTGATCCCGCTCGCCGCCTACTGGACCGAGTCGCTGATTGCCAAGCGCAATCACTGAACAACGATAGTTCAAACGCGGCAGTCAGCCACGTTCTGAACAAAACCGATATTTTCGGGAGCCAAGCCATTACGCTTGGCTCCCGTTGTCATATCAGTCGGGAAATCGGGGGAAACGGTCATGATCGCGGGAGTGTCCATCACCACATTGCTGCTGGTGCTCGCAGCCGGCATCGGGGCGGGATTCGTTGGATACGCGGTCGGCGCATCCTCGCTGATATCCTATCCGGCGTTGCTGGCGTTCGGCATTCCGCCTGTGCTGTCCAACACCACGAACACGGTGGGCGTGTGCGGTACGGGCATCGGCGGACTGCTTTCCGCCCGCAGGGAGCTTAGAGGCCAAGGCGTGCGCGTGGCCGTCTACGCCTGCATCGGATTGGTCGGTGGCATCATCGGCGGGCTGTTGCTGCTGGAACTGCCGGCAGAAGTGTTCGAATGCGCGGTGCCACCGCTGATCCTGTTCAGTGCGTTAATCATCGCTATCAATCCTCGGAAAAAAGCTGCTGCGCGAGATGCCGTCGCGCAAGCGCTTCCTCAATCGCAGCAAGGCGAAAGGGCTGCACAGATCGCCAACAAAACCGATGATGGCAAACTGCATGACCCATGGTGGTTGTGGCTTGGCGTAAGTTTTGTCGGCATTTATTCCGGATATTTCGGTGCCGCAGCAGGCACGCTTGCCTTGGCGATTCTCGACTTGGGTAAGATCGGTCCGTTCCATCAGATTAATGCGTTGAAAACGGTGGTCGGTTTCGGCGCGAATATTTCCGCTGCGATCATGTTCATCATTCGTGGATCCGTGTATTGGCCGTTCGCCATCATAATGTGCATCGGATGTATCATCGGCAGTGCCATCGCACCTCCCGTAACCCGGCATATTCCCGAAAACATCATGCGTGCCGCCGCCGTGCTCACCGGCATCATCCTAGCCGTCAAACTCGGCTGGAGCACCTACTTCTAAGCAAAACAGATCAGTTTTGTGAGCAATGGAGATATCCTTGAAAGAAGGTAGTTACAAAACGGCAGGGGAGCAATGGCGATTGTCGATGAGGCGAAGCTGGGGTATCTGGACTTTCTTTCACGTGAGGATCGGGTACGCCACCATCGCTACGTTGAGGAAATGAAGCAGTATGACATGATGCGCTCCGGCGACATCAATGCCATTTCTGAAAGTGCGAAACTGTGGGATTCCGGACTGTACGGGCATCTGTCAGACGATCCTCTGAAAAATGCGAAATACCGTTTCGTCACCACCATCACCTTGGCCACACGCTTCGCCATCGAAGGTGGCATGGATGAGGAAGACGCCTACAACGCTTCCGACCTGTACATTCAGGATCTTGACAATTGCAAGACCCCGGAAGACGTGCGCCGACTGCATACCGACATGATGACCTTCTTCACCTGGGCCATGGCCGACATGCAGAAAACCGACACCCATTCCAAAGCCGTCAACGAATGCATGGACTACATCCACTACCATCTGCATGAGAAAATCACTGTCGCGATTCTGGCACAGCACGTGCATTTGAATCCCACGTATCTGTCGGAACTGTTCGCACGCGAAACGGGAACGTCATTGTCGCAATACATTACCGACAAACGTATGGAAGCCGCCGAAAACATGCTGAAATATTCGGAATACAGCTTCAATGAGATTGCGCAGATCCTCGCATACCGGTCGCAAAGCCATTTCACGAAAGTCTTCAAGAAACATAGCGGCATGACACCGGGGGAGTACCGCGCCAAGTACTCACAGAACGGCATCTGGCCGGAGTAGTAGCGCCCCGGCGTGTCGCGGGCGATGCGGTGAACCAGACGTAACGACATCTCGAACTTCGGTTGTGCCAATCGTGAAATCGATGTGGTTTCGCGTGTGACATACGTTCGAATCGACTACGGTGAAAGCATTCAATGATGATGCGCGCCGGCCGAATGAACGGCAGAACGGAAACGCGCGCAGGATGTGTGGATGAAAGTAAAGGAATAAACGAATATGGGAATGCCCCTTGATTTGTATGTGATTCGACATGGCGAATCCGAAGCGAACGTGATTATCAGTGCCGGTGAACAGGGTGACAACTCGCTGTATACGCAGGATAACGTCACCGTGCCCGACCGTTCGTGGAGGCTTACGGCCACCGGCCGCAAGCAGGCGGACTGCATCGGCCGCTGGCTGGTCTCACAGCAGCCGTTGTTCGACCGCTACCTCGTCTCGCCGTACGTGCGCACACGTGAGACGGCTGCCACGATGGCCCTGCCTAAGGCGAAATGGGAGGAGACACGCGTGCTGCGCGAACGCTCCTGGGGTGAGATCAATACCATCACGAAAGACGATTTCAAAACCAATTACGCGCGTAACTGGATGTTCAAGAACACTGATCCGCTGTATTGGCGTCCGCCGGCGGGCGAATCGATCGCCGATGTGGCCGAAAACCGCGTGCATAATCTGCTCACATCCCTGAACCGCAAGTCGGACGCGGAATCCGTGGTGATGGTCAGTCACGGCGACCTCATGCTGGCGCTTATGCTCACTTTGGAGGACCTGTCCGACGAGGAGTTTATGCGCCGTGCGGCGTCCGACGAATGGAAGATCACTAATTGTACGTGCTTCCATTATTCGCGCCGTGATCCGGCGACCGGGCGTACGTATAAGCGGTTCCGTTGGGAGCAGACCGCGCGGCCGGTATTCGATGAGGCGGCAAATCGTTGGGTGGTGAAAGTGGACGATTGGCGCGAATTCAAACGTCCAGTGCTGTCGAATGGCGATTTGGTGGACGTTGTTCATGCGGTTGACCGTCACCTGTGATGTGTGTTGGTCTGTTGATTGCATGATCGGATTGGCTGATATCGACGATTGATGCCCCCCATCTTGCGTGCGCAACGCGCCCGTGTCCACGCCCCACTACAATGGCTGTGACACGCGGCGCGTTTTTGCTTGCCGCGCAAGAGAGTTAAGGAGACAATCGCATGTCCAATCTGTTCACGTGGCAGGTCCACGGTGACGGCAAGACGCTGAAGCCGGGCGAAGTCGTTGAGCCTGACGAGCGCCTGACTTGGCCGCGCACCGCCGAAATCGGCGCACAGCATGTCATCGCCATGTTCGGCGCCACGTTCCTGGTGCCGATTCTGACCGGTTTCGACCCGTCCACCACCTTGTTCTTCACGGCCATGTCGACCGCGCTGTTCCTGCTGATCAACAAGAACGTGCTGCCGAGCTACTTGGGTTCGTCCTTCGGCTTCATCGCGCCGATCGCCGCCGTGGCCAGCGCCCACAAGGGCCTCGCTGTCGCGTCCTTCGGCATCATGGTCACCGGCATCCTGCTGGCCCTGATCGGCGTGCTCGTCCATTACGCGGGCGCCAAGTGGATCGACATCATCATGCCGCCGGTGGTCAACGGTGCCATTGTGGCCATCATCGGCTTCAACCTGGCTCCGAGCGTGTGGAACAACTTCAAGGTCGCTCCCGACACCGCTATCGTGACTTTGGCTGCCGTGCTGCTGGTCGCAGTGCTGTTCAAGGGTCTGATTGGCCGACTCAACATTCTCATCGGTGTGATCATTGGTTACGCATACGCTTGCATTCGTGGTCAGGTTGACTTCTCCGCCATCGGCAAGGCCGCATGGATCGGCCTGCCGGAATTCCGTCTGCCGCAGGTCGACTTCACCATCCTGCCGATGTTCATCCCAGTCGTGCTCGTGCTCGTCGCCGAAAACGTCGGCCACGTCAAGTCCGTCTCCCAGATGACCGGCCGCGACTATGATGACCAGATCGGCACCGCGCTGTTCGCAGACGGTCTCGGCACCACCATCGCCGGCTTCGGCGGCGGTTCCGGCACCACCACGTACGGTGAGAACATCGGCGTGATGGCTGCCACCAAGGTCTACTCGACCGCCGCATACTGGTGCGCCGCCGCGTTCGCGCTGATTCTGAGCCTGTGCCCGAAGTTCGGTGCCATCATCAACACCATTCCGGCTGGCGTGCTCGGTGGCGTGACCACCCTGCTGTACGGCATGATCGGCATGGTCGGTATTCGTATTTGGGTTGAGAACAAGGTCAACTTCGACAAGCCGCTGAACATCATGGTTGCCGCAATCACCATGATCATCGCCATCGGCCAGTTCGCGTTCGCGTTCAATGGCATTTCCTTCAACGGCATCGCCATCGGCACCATCGTGATTCTCGTCGCCTACCACGGTCTGAAGGCCGTCGGCAAGGCCACCGGCACGATCGACAAGAACGACCCCGACATCCTGTGATGCAATAATCGTTTGCATCGCTCTGAAGGCCCTTCCCAAACGTTCCCTGTTCCGGAAGGGCCTTTTGCGTACGCCTGTGTAGCTTTCGCGTGTGCAAGGCATTAGAGATGCGATGAGGATATGACGATTATTGAGAAGTTTCAAGATGAAAGCATACGTCGGAGTCTTCATCGATAGGGCATCTCTGAAATTTGGTTGTACGGGTCTATGGCTCATGGGGATACGAAATATGTGGGCTCGCTGAAAACGGTGTTGAATGTGTTACGTCAATCGTTTGACTTCATGTGGGGTTGAACGGTTATGATGGTGCAAGAGGGGTTGTGTTCATTTTTGAGTGAGGAGTTCGTCATATGAGTACCGCAGCCGGAAAGAAAATCGCTATCGTCACCGGTTCCGCGCTTGGATTGGGATACGAGCTGGCTCGACAGTTGATCGCCAAAGGATGGTTCGTTGCTGGTATTGATTTCAATGGCGCACGCCAGGCGGAGTTGTCGAAGACTTTTGCTGCCGACGAATACAGAGCCTTTGTGGGCGATATTTCCGACGAATCGTTCGTGAAGAACTCTGTTGCCGCAATCTCGAAAATCGGTCATATCGATTTGCTGATCAACAATGCCGGTCAGCCTTCGTTCAAAGTCCCGACCGCATACGAGGCGGCCGATGTGGACAAGTGTCTGAAGGGCCTGAAAGGCATGGTGCTGTGGAGCGTGGAAACACTGAAAGCGGACGGTGAGCAGGATCTCAAAATCGCCAACGTCATGTCTACTGCGGCAACGCGAGGCAACCCCAACGAATCCGTGTACTGCGCCACCAAGTGGGGCGAGAAGGGCTACACCAAGAGTTTGCAGGCCGCATACAAGGGGACCAGCGTGAAAATCGTGGGTGTCTATCCAGGTGGCATCGACACCCCGTTCTACCGTGGCAGCCATGATTATGTGTCTGAAGAAAAGCAGCATACCTTCATGCGTGCGGATCAGCTGGCCGAAGTGATCCTGTTCAATCTGGTCAACAAAGCGAATCTGACCGTCACCGATATCGAAATCAACCGCAATCCGGCGTGAATATAACGGATATGAAGGATTGAAGGAACGTAAGCAAAAGTATTGGGCATAGGCTACAGTTATCAAGTTTGCGCAACGTGCGTAATATTTGACATGAAAGGCCATTGTGCCCGATACCGTTTTTGATGAAGATACCCTCGCAGCCGCTTCCGAAGCGATGGGCGAGGAAGAGGAACGCCCGCTGACGTTCGCCGAACTCGGCGTTCCTGGTCCGCTGGTCCGCGTGCTTGCGGCCGATGACAAGAAAACCGCTTTCCCGATTCAGGCCGACACGCTTCCCGATTCGTTGGCTGGGCGAGACATTCTTGGCCGCGGTCGTACCGGCTCCGGCAAGACGCTGGCATTTTCGATTCCGCTGGTCGCTCGCCTGGGTGAAGTGGATGCCAACGAATATGAGAATATGAGCCAGTTCCGCCATGAGGTTGATCGTGTGAAGCAGGCTCATGCCAAGGAGCGGCGCGCCGATGATTTCGTGCCTCATCCGCGTGGCTTGGTGCTTGCTCCAACCCGTGAGCTTGCCAACCAGATCAACGACGTGCTGATGCCACTTGCCCAGATATACGGCATCAACACCACCACCGTGTATGGCGGCGTACGTTATGCCCGCCAGATCCGTGACCTTCAGGCCGGTGCCGATATTGTGGTGGCTTGCCCAGGTCGTCTTGAGGATTTGATCGAACAGGGTGCGCTCACCTTGGACAAGGTTGAGGTCGCGGTTATTGATGAGGCCGACGAAATGGCTGATATGGGCTTCCTTCCGCCAGTCAAGCGACTGCTCGGACAGATTTCGTTCGACGCGCAGATCATGCTGTTCTCCGCCACGCTCGATCATGGCGTGGACGAAGTGGTGGAAACCTTCCTGTCCGATCCGAAGGTGCATAGCGTTGATTCCGCGACGGCGACCGTTGACGAGATGACCCACCATGTGTTCAAAACCACGCAGGGCAACCGTCACGAGCTGGTGCGCACCCTCGCTTCCGGCAAGGGCCGTCGCATTCTGTTCACTCGTACCAAATTCCAGACGCAGAAGCTTGCCAAGGATTTAACGCAGAACGGCATTCCTGCGGCCGAATTGCACGGCAACCTGAGCCAGAATCAGCGTGACCGCAATCTGGCCGCTTTCAACTCTGGTGATGTGAACGTTATGGTGGCCACCGATGTGGCCGCGCGAGGCATCGATGTTTCCGGTGTGGAACTCGTAGTGCAGGTCGAACCGCCGGAAGATCCGAAATCCTTCCTGCATCGTTCCGGACGAACCGCGCGAGCCGGTCATTCCGGTGACGTGGTGACCATCATTCTGCCGAACCAGCGCCGCAGAACCCGTCGCATGATGCGTGAGGCCGGACTGACGGTCGAACCGATCGACGTGACCCCTGATTCGCCGGAAGTGTTGGAACTCGTTGGCGAAGTGGCCGAGCCAGTGTTCGGCTGGACGCTTGAGCAGTCGCAGCCGGCAGGAAATCCGCGCCGTAGGAAGAATGGCAAGGGGGGTGCCGACGGCGAACGTTCCGGCAGGCCGAACCGTTCCGGCGGGCGTAACAAGGATCGCGGCAAAGACAAGGGCGGCAAGCCGTTTAAGTCCGAACGTAAGGATCGTCGTGATCGCGACCAGCGTGAAGAGCGTAACGACAGCGCGAAGAAGTTCGAGCCGAAGAAGAACCGTGCGGAACGCCGTGCCGCCAAGTTCGAAGGTCGTGACAATCGTGAATTCGAAGCGCGTGAACATCGTTGGGAACATCCTGAAATTCAGGAGGAACGCCGCGAACAACACGAGGAAAAGCGCAACAACAAACGTCGTGAAAAGTACACGCGCCTGCATGAGCAGCAGCGCAGCGACAATGAACAGCGCGAAACAACGAACAAGCGTAGGAACGACAGTGATTACGGCAATACCGACAATCGCAGGAAGCCGGGAAAGAAGAAGCTCGGACAGCTTACGAAAAAGCAGGGTGCGCCAAGCAAGAAGCAGCGCAAGTCTGAAGCCCGTGCCGAGCGTCGATATGACGACGATCGTCGGTCCAAAGGCAAGAAGCATGACGAGCGTTCCTCGGATGCGAAACGCTATGACCGTCATACGGAAGTCAAGCGTGGCGGCCGTGGCGAACGTCATGACAAGCATGCAGGGCAGTCACGGCATCGTCATGCGAACATCAGGAAAGCGCCATTCCGTACGCGTTGATCGCTGAAAAGCAAAATCAAAGCTTGCGTAGCTGGTAAACAAAGAAAACGGTGTCCGCCAAAGTCTATGAACACTTGGCGGACACCGTTTTTGTTAAATCTGATTATCTATTAATTTGCTTGGCTATATGAAAAGTTGCTCAGCCTGTAATCGGATTGTATTGGTCGTCTGCGGTGAAGCACTTACGGTACGCCATCACCATAATGAGACTGTCAGCCAGAAGCGTCAACGCTGCGATGGCGGCGAGAATCAGGAACTGGTATTTCGCAGCATCGATAGGATTGCCGCCGGCGATGATCTGACCGGCCATCATGCCAGGCACCGTCACAATGCCGCTGGAAGCCAGCGAGGCGGTAGTCGGCAGCAGACCCAAACGAATCGACGAGACGATGGATGGGCGCGCGGCTTCCCAAGCGGTCGCACCCAACGCCAGCAGCGTATCCACTTCGTCACGGCGTTCCTTCATGCTTTCGAAGAACCGGCTCAATCCAACCGCCAAAGCGGACACGGTATTGCCAAGCAGCATGCCGGTCAACGGTACCACCAATTGCGGCGCATACCACGGTTGCGGGCGAATGATCAATTCGGTGACCAACGAAATCATAATGAGCATGGTGATGACCAAGCTCAAAAACACGGGGCCGGCCAAGCCTTTTGGTACACCCTTGGCACGAGACAGGGTGATTTGCACGGCCGCGATCAGCATGAACATCACCAGCAGCAGCACCAGCCATGGATTGTTCGACTTGATGACGAACTCCATAATGAAACCCATGGCGCACAATTGCAGCAACGCGCGGCACGCCGACCATAGCAGTGTCTTGCCAATGCCCATGCGCATCGCTTCGGAAATGCCCGCGGCCACGGCAACCATAACCAATGCGATAAGCAGACCCCAAATATCAATGGAATAGTAATTGCCACTCATGCCTGCGCTCCTTGCATCGAATCGGACTGTGCCGCGAAATCATTGGAATCATTGGTTGCTGTGGTTCGCGGAGCATTCGCACTCTGCAATACGCCATTGGCCAGTGTAAGAATACGCGTGGCACGCCCATCCGGTGGACGATGGCGAATACGGATCACCGTCATGCCCCGCTCTGCGGCCTGAGCCATGATGGACGCCACCTTATCGGCGTTCTCATCATCCAAACCGGCATCAACCTCGTCGGCAAGCAGCACTTTTGGCGAAGTAAGCAAGGTGCGCGCCAAACTCACGCGGGCGGCCTGGCCTCCAGACAAGTCATGCGGAGCACGCCCCAAGTCAATATCCGCGCAGCCAATGGCGTCAAGCGTGGCTCGAATGCGAGCATCCGGCAGTAGATCGGCGGGTTTGAGAGACTTGCCGGACGACCATTTCCTGCCGAATCCTTGCTTGCCTTCGCCCGCACGAATAGCCAGTGTGAACGGTAAACGAATCGCCTCGGCCACACTCGAACCGATCAATACTGGCTTCTGCGGCAAATACGCCACCTGACTACGCCACTGCTGCGGTGTGAATTCGCTGGCAGAGCGCCCTTCAAGCTGAAAATCGCCTTTCGCATTCGGATTCAATCGTGCGAAAGCGGTAAGCAGACTACTCTTGCCCGATCCGGAAGGGCCGACCAAATCCACAATCTCACCAAGCTTCATATCAACGGATAATCCGCTGAAAATCGTGCGTTGCTCACCATCGACAGGCACGACACAGGAAACATTCGAAGCCGAAAAAACATACTGCATAATCCAACACCATACCGCTTGACTGCCGTTCGGAAGCATTGGATGCGTTTTTTAGCGTCTTCTAAGCTGGATCACATTGCATGGGAATATTGCGTCTGCCAGTCACGAATTGAAAACACTGCTCGCCATCCTCTATACAAGAGCCGATCTTATTGAATTCCGCCATAAGCGAGATAAGTCCATCGACGAGCCGTTGAATGAGCTGAGATTCGATGTGGACCGCATGAAATGATCATCTCCAATCTGCTCGACGTGGTGCAGGCAGACAATCCGGAAAACACCGTCAATGCGGCACATGATGGCGTTCGAGGCGTGATCGGCAAAGGCAAGAACGCTACTGAATAGCATCATTCATTCAGCTTGCTTACAGTATTTTTCGTTGATATTCCAAGGAAAATCAGTCTCAAGGATGAGGTCGTGCCAACGTTTCGTGGACTACAACTGGCACGTTGGAAGTGAAAAATATGAAAGCAAGAAGTGAGCATGCGTGCATGGTTGATGAACATAAGTTTGGTGGATGGCTGGTTTCCGGCAACGTTGTTTTCGATAACCGCGGTGCTGGCGGCGATACTGCTGGGTATTGCAATATGGGAGATGGTTGACGGAAGCCGTGGCGGTGGTAAACGTGCAATTGCCGTAGTTGCGTGTCCGATGGTGATTGCGGTTATTGCCGGCATTGTCGGATTGGTGATTGCCTGGTTGCTGTCGGACGGGTTTGTGGTGTTCGGTGTTGAGCTGGGCCCGCGTGTGATCGCGGGGGCTGGTTGCGGTTGCGCGATCGTCGGTTTTGCGGTCAGCCATGTGATGCTGCATAGGGGAGTGTTGCGTGCCGTCGCCGTAATACTGGTGGTATGCGCAGTGTTTTCCACCGCCACCGGCATCGATCAGGCGTATGGAGAATATGCCACCATCGGATCATTGTTCGGCCAAGACTCCTATCGCGAAGCCGACCTGACGGGAATGGCGAAACGCAGCGATTTGATTAGCGTCACGCAATGGAGGCAGGAAGCGGCAGACGGTAGCATCAGCGATATTCCCGCACATGGCGAAGTCAGGAAAGTAAATATTCCAGCCACAACATCGCATTTCGAAGCGCGACAGGCGCTGGTATATCTACCGCCTGCAGCGCTTGTCACAGCCAAACACAAGCCGGCGTTGCCGGTCATACTGATGATGAGCGGCCAGCCGGGCTCTCCGGGGCGCGTGTTTGCCGCGGGTGGCATTCAAACCATGATGGACGATTACGCGCAGCATCATGGCGGACTCGCACCCATTGTTATTGCGGCCGACCAGTTGGGAGACGATTCGCATAACACCCTATGCGTGGATTCGCCGGTGTACGGCAAGGCGTTGACCTACTTGACGAAAGATGTGGTCGACTGGGTGAAAACCAATCTTCCTGCGGCATGGCAAGCACAAGATTGGGCGATCGCAGGTTTTTCACAGGGGGCCACATGTTCGCTGCAAATCGGTGCGAACCATCCGAATTTGTTCGGCACCATCATCCCCACCGGCAGCGAGCTCAAACCGACCAATGGCAGTGAAAGCAGTATGATCAGCCGGTTCTTTCACGGCGATCGCACCGCATATGAGAAGCAGATTCCCATCAACGCTATTCGCAACCATGCGCCTTCGAACCAGACGCTTGTGATCGGCGCGGGGGAGCGTGATCGCGAGTCTGTGCGCAATGTCGAACTCATTGCACCGGTTGCTCAACAGGAGGGCATGCATGTTACGGCAGTCGAATCGCTCGGCAATGCGCATGACTGGCATGCCGTGCGAGACACGTTGCGGTATGGGCTTGTCGTATTCGGTTATAACACGGGACTGAGTGATGCTAAGCCGAAATTGGCTGACTATCCGAATCTTAAACGCATCACGATCTGACATGTCGTTTTGAAGCGTCAGCAACTCGCAATCGCAAGTATCAATCTGAATCATCTATCGAATCATTAATCCGAATTATCGAATGGAAGCATTGTTATGACGACGCAATCGCAGGAATCAGCAGTAAAACCATTATTCGGCTTTCGCGCGCTCATATCCGATCTTGCCGACTGGATTCGTCGGCACCGTATGACCTTGGGCTTCGTGCTGTTCATCACGCTGTTCAATGTCGGCATGCAGCTCGTATGCGGCATTAGACATACGCAATTTCCGCCGCAATTGTCGCGCGTGAGTTTTGACGCGCTCGCGCATGGGCGCTGGTATACCGCGCCGATTTCACTGCTGTCGGTGCCTCAGTTGGGTCGTCTGCTGATCGACATTCCACTGATACTCATCGCATTCGGCTTATGCGAAACGGTGATTGGAAAGGCGAAGACGGCATGGGTGTCGCTGATCACCACGCTTGGCGGCATAGCGCTCGGTATGGGATTATGCTCGCTGTTCGCAGGCAAAAGTCCGCAATGGCATGCGATTTCGCATGATGGTGCGATTTTGGGGCCGCTGGTTGTTGTGGTGGGCACGCTGATGTGTGCCAGCGCGTTCACCGCCATGCTGTGGCGTCGGCGTATTCGTGTGATCGGCTATAGCGTGGTGCTGATCCTGTTCCTGTATCGTGGTGAAGCCGGCGATTACTGTTTGCTGGCGTCGGCGTTGCTTGGCCATGTGCTTGGCTATTTGATGGCTTCCGAGAGTCAAGGTGATGTGTATAGGCATGGTGCCTTGTATGAGATGCGCAGGCTGATTGGTATGGCTGCCGGCGTGCAGGCGGTCGGTTCGCTGGTTGCCGTTTCTTCAAGACAATCATTCGGATTGCTCTCCATGTTCGGCTTGCTGACAGGTTCCACGGAATTCGACACGGAACAAGTGTTGGATTGCCTCAACGGTTCCTCGCATGCCAACTGTTTCGCGCAATATCGTATGATGCGATTCACCATGCCCGGAAACTGGCTGGTGTCGTTGATGCCGACGCTGATGCTGCTGTTGATCGCATGGGGTCTGTATCGCGGACGCCGTATTGCCGCAGCGTTGAGCGTGCTGTTCAATGCGTGCACAGTGGTGCTTGCGATGCTGTTTTATGTGGTGCTTCCGCTGCAATATGTTGGCGATTCGCAGGCTGATGCGTTGCCTGCGTTGGCTCGTCATGGTGCGTTTCATGCGATGTTTTCCACTATGGCATTGCCGTTGATTTTTATCGTTATCGTCATTGCGTTCCGTCAGTGTTTTACGATTCGCACTAGAAGTGAGATTATGTTGCGTGCTGCGGCAGGTGCATTGTCGGCTTTTCTGTTGTTGGGATTGATGTATGCCGGATATGGGCTTGCCTCTCCCGACGATTTCAATGAAAGTCCGCAATTGATCGCATTGCTTGCCGATTATGTGCAGCGATTGCTACCAATTGGTCTGTTGAGTGGTATCGAACCTGAGTTTGTGCCCGTCGGCCGAATTTCCTTGCTGGTATATCAGTGCGTCGGTCCGGTGTTTTGGATTATTGCATTGCTTTGCGCTTGGGATTGTCTGCGAGATCGTTCCATGGTGAATGATGCTTCACGTCATCGCGTTGATGAAATCATTCCTCTTGGCGGCGAATCCATGTCGTTCATGACTACTTGGGAAGGTAATGACTATTGGTTTTCCGCAACCGGACGTTCCGCGATCGCCTATCGAGTGTCGTACGGTATCGCATTGACCGTGACCGGACCATTCGGAGATCCCAGCGAATATGCGGATGATCTCATTGATTTCGCAACATTCTGCGCACGGCATTCTTGGACGCCCGTGTTCTACAGTGTGCACGAATCGCAGCGAGCCGAACTCACCAAAGCCGGATGGGATTCGCTTGACGTCGGTACGGAAATGGTCGTCAATCCCAACGAATGGCAGACCCGAGGCAAGAAATGGCAGGACGTGCGCACCGCCATCAACAAAGCCAAACGAGACGGCATCACCGACGTGCTCACCACTTTCAAGGAGGCACCCTTCTCAGTACAAACGCAGATTCGTGAGATCTCCGCACAGTGGGCCGGCAAAAAGGCCCTGCCGGAAATGGGATTCACCTTGGGAGGCGTCGACGAACTGATCGACTCCCGGGTGCGCCTACTCTACGCGGTTGACGGCAATGACAAAGTCCTTGGCGTAACCAGCTGGCTGCCCACCTATCGTGACGGTACGATCATCGGTTGGACGCTTGACTTCATGAGGCACCGCACCGACAGCGTCAACGGCATCATGGAATTCCTGATTGCACGCATGGCTGAACGACTACGCGACGAAGGCAACGTGGAATTCATGAGCTTATCGGCGGCGCCGCTGGCCGGTATGGGATCCAACAAAGGCGAACACGAGGAAAGCGAAGTGTTGCGTCATGCACTGCAAATGGTCGCAGACATCATGGAACCAGCATACGGATTCCACTCACTATTCCGTTTCAAACTGAAATTCCACCCCGATGAAGAGAAAGTGTATATCTGCTATCCCGACGCAGCCAAACTGCCGCAAATATCGCTTGCCGTGGCACAAGCCTACGTGCCGTCGCTCACACCTGCCGAAGCCATGCGATTCGTACGTACGATTGCGCCGCGTGATTGACATGATGTCAGACTTGAGACGGTTCATGGTTCTGGGGTAGCTCGGGTCTACACTAAAGAACGGTTCATAAAGTACTACTTTTCCTGATGGAAGGGGCCAGCATGTCAGCTGAAGCAAACGTCGGCGTAGTCGGTCTTGCCGCAATGGGCGGTAGCCTCGCACGTAACCTCGCACACCACGGCAACAAGGTGGCAGTGTTCAACCGCTCTTACGGCCGTACCGAAAAGCTCATGAACGAACACGGCAACGAAGGCGAATTCTTCCCGGCAAAAACCCTCGAAGAGTTCGTGGACAGCCTCGTCAAGCCGCGTACCGCCATCATCATGGTCAAGGCGGGAGAGCCGACCGACGCCATGATCAACGCGCTCGCCGACCTGATGGAGCCGGGCGACATCATCGTCGACGCAGGCAACGCCTACTTCCCGGACACCATTCGCCGCGAGAAGGAAATCAGCGCTCGCGGACTGCATTTCGTCGGATGCGGTGTGTCCGGCGGTGAGGAAGGCGCTCTGCTTGGACCTTCCATGATGCCGGGTGGCTCCGAAGAATCCTGGAAGACTCTGAAGCCGATTTTTGAATCCATCGCGGCCAAGGCCGAAGGCGAACCGTGCGTCACCCATATCGGTCTCAATGGTGCTGGCCACTTCGTCAAGATGGTGCACAACGGTATTGAGTACTCCGACATGCAGCTCATCGCTGAAAGCTACGATCTGATGCGTCGTGGCCTTGGCATGACTCCGGCTGAGATCGGTGACGTGTTCGAAGAGTGGAACAAGACCGAACTCGACTCCTATCTGATCGAAATCACCGCCGAAGTGCTGCATCAGGCCGACAAGAAGACCGGTGAGCCGCTGGTTGACGTGATCGTCGACCATGCTGGCATGAAGGGCACCGGCACGTGGACCGTGCAGACCGCACTGTCTCTGGCCGTACCGGTCACCGGCATCGCCGAAGCCGTGTTCGCCCGTGGTCTTTCCTCCGAAGCTGATCTACGTGAGGAAGCCGCCAAGCAGGGCTTCAATGGCCCTGACGGCAACCTGAACCTCACCGACGATGAGAAGAAGGCCTTCATCGAAGACATCCGCCAGGCCCTCTATGCCTCCAAGATCGTCGCCTATGCCCAGGGCTTCAACGAGATCACCACCGCCGCCAAGGAATACGGTTGGGACATCGATCTGGCTGCCGTGGCACGCATCTGGCGTGGCGGCTGCATCATCCGCGCGAAGTTCCTCAACCGTATTTCCGAAGCGTTCGAATCCGGTGAGGCCAACGTGTCGCTGCTGTTCGCACCGTACTTCAAGAACGCCATCGAAACCGCCGAGAAGTCCTGGCGCAACGTGGTGGCACGAGCCGCGCTCAACGGCCTGCCGACCCCGGCGTTCGCTTCGTCTCTGTCGTACTTCGACGGCCTGCGTTCCAAGCGTCTGCCCGCCGCCCTGATCCAGGGCCAGCGCGACTATTTCGGCGCTCACACCTACCAGCGTGTGGATCAGCCGGGCGCATTCCACACGCTGTGGGCCGAGCCGGGCCGCGAGGAAATCGAAGCCTGATAGACGTATTTCTGCAACGAATCTAGCGGATTAACAGATGAAAAGAGCCTCACGCTTTATGAAAAGTGTGCGGCTCTTTGTGTTGCGGCAAATATGATCAGCCGCAAGGGAAACTCGTTGAGTTGCCTCCTGAATTATTCGCGATGCTGGTTGCGTGGGTTGCCGCCATTCATGATTGCGGCGACCCGTCGCGTCAGAGCGCGGGGGAGTAGTCGTTCCGCTGCGGCTCCGGCTTTGGTGAGGTAGCCGTGGTAGGCAAGCGTGCGCCCCTGCTTCATCTTCCGATACGCGTAGGTGGCAAGCTGGTAGGCGGTGGCCGGTTTGGTCAGCGTGAAGAAATTCATGCCACGCATGTTCGCGGCCTTGGCGAACCCTGTGGATGTCGGCCCGGGGCATACGCAGGTCACACTCACACCGGTATCTCGCAATTCGTACGACACCGCTTCCGAAAGCGATCGTACGAACGCTTTCGACGCGAAATATATCGCCATATATGGGCCTGCCATCATTGAAGCAACAGAAGAGATGTTCAATATGCGTCCGTGACCCTGCTCGCGCATATCACGACCATAACGGTACGTAAGTTCAGCCAACGCGGCCATGTTGAGCTGCATCATCTCATGCTGGCGATGCCAGTCGGCGTCGAGAAAACCCGTCCAATCCGCAAAACCGGCGTTATTGACGAGATGATCCACTTCAAAACCTTGCGAAACTGTGTAATCATGCAACTGTTGCGGTGCGTCAGACTCGCTTAGATCAAGCGCAACCGTCTCCACATGCACGCCATAGCGATGTTCCAGCGTGCGCTTCACGTCATCAAGTTTGCCTTGACTGCGTGCCGTAATGATGAGATCATGCCTGTCGGCCGCAAACAATGCCGCCATCTCACGCCCAATGCCACTCGAAGCCCCCGTTATCAACGCATATGCCATAAAACCACCTTTCTTAAGTATTGATGTTCATGGTAGTCAATACGCATGCAATAACGCCATTTGCAACGCAATGGTCCGGAACTTTTCGACTGGGCTGGCTGATTGACAGTTTTCATGCACTTCTCGCATGGAAAGTAATACATCATTTACATTAGTTATTTTGGTTTGGTTCGTTCACAATGGGTGCGTCAGCATGAATGTGAAAGAACCAGTATGGAATGTCCGAAAGGCCATGTTTTTGAACTCATACAACAGGGCTGCCCGACCGACAAAGTCATTACAATGCATGTCGTGAAACCGGGATCATTCACAGCTTGCATTTGACTTCGTCCACTTGAAGTTCTTAAGTTTGATGGCATGACTTACGATTTCGACACTCCCGTAGACCGATCCGGCACGTATTCGCTCAAGTGGGAAGAGGCAGGAGATGCGTTGCCCATGTGGGTGGCGGATATGGAATTTCAAACCGCTCCACAGATTCGAGCCGCACTGCAACAGCGTCTTGACCACGGTATTTTCGGATATTCCATCGTCCCTCCTGCATGGAATCAGGCATACGTTGACTGGTGGCACCGTAGGCATAATCTTGATATCGACCCGGAATCGCTCGTATTCAGCACCGGCGTGGTGCCGGCAATCTCCAGCATGGTACGAAAACTCACCACAGCAAACGAAAACGTGCTTATCCAAACTCCGGTCTACAACATTTTCTTCAATTCGATTATCAATAATGGATGCCGCGTGCTTGAATCACCGTTGGAATACGACGGTTCCGGACATTACTCCATCAACTGGGCCGATCTGGAATCCAAGTTGGCCGATCCGCAAACCACGCTGATGATCCTGTGCAATCCACACAATCCCGTAGGCCGAATCTGGGATCGCGACACCCTCGCACGCATAGGTGAGCTTTGCTGGAACCATCATGTGACCGTAATCAGCGACGAAATTCATTGTGATCTTACCGATCCGGGATATGATTACGTGCCCTTTGCCTCGGTGAATGAGCAGTGCGCAATGAACTCCGTGACCTGCATGGCACCGACCAAAACGTTCAATATCGCCGGTCTTAACACGGCTGCCGTAATGATTCCAAATCCCGTGCTGAGGCATAAGGTATGGCGTGCGCTCAACACGGACGAAGTGGCCGAACCGAACGCCTTCGCCATGACGGCCACGCTCGCTGCCTTCAACGAGAGCGAGCCTTGGCTTGAGGAATTGCGCGCATACTTGACAGGCAACAAAGCCGAAGCACGAGCCATGATCAACGAATACAATGCTGCCGCGGCACCGGAACGACGCATCGCCCTGATTGAAAGCCATGCCACCTACTTGTTGTGGGTCGATTGTTCGAAACTGACGCACGATACCGCTCTGTTGTGCGAACATCTCAAGCGCAATCATCAGGTGATGTTCTCCGAAGGTGCCGAGTATGGCGGCAACGGGCATGATTTCATTCGCATCAACGTGGCTTGCCCGCGAAGCACCATGCAAGAAGGATTCAATCGTCTGTTCGCCGGGTTGCATGATTTTTCGGCAGAGTAATACATTGATCATCGATTGTGATATTGCTCACAGCCGCTAAAAAACGGCTGGTTTTGTGGGTTTTCACAAAATATGGAAAGGACGTTTTCGGATGGTCACTGCCGTCCGTGACGTGTTGGCGATACTATGAAGCACATGACTGAAACTGTTTCATCCGTACTTGGCACGCCTGAAGAGTGGACGAATCCGCTGCGCGATCCGCGCGATCTTCGACTTCCACGTATTGCAGGCCCGTGCAGTATTGTGATTTTCGGCGTGACCGGCGATCTGTCACGCAAGAAGCTGCTTCCCGCCATTTATGATCTGGCTAATCGTGGCCTATTGCCGCCAAGCTTCGGTTTGACGGGTTTTGCACGTCGTGATTGGACCGAGGATCATTTCAAGGATTTCGTGAAGGAGAACGTGCAGGCGCACTGCCGCACGCCATTCAAGGAGGCGACCTGGACGCAGCTCGCCGACGGCATTCGTTTTGTGCAGGGCACGTTCGATGATCCGAAGGCGTTCGAACGATTGTCGAACACTGTTGCCGAGCTTGACCGTGATCGTGGCACACGAGGCAACCATGCGTTCTACATGTCGGTGCCGCCGCGCGCGTTCCCGCAGGTTTCCCGACAGTTGGCCGATTGCGGTCTGGCGAAGTCCGACAAGGGCGCTTGGCGTCGTGTGATCATCGAGAAACCGTTCGGGCATGATCTGGCCAGCGCTAAGGAGCTGGATCGTGTGGTGTCCGAGGTGTTCGACCCATCGAGTGTGTTCCGTATCGATCATTATCTCGGTAAGGAGACGGTGCAGAATATTCTGGCGCTTCGTTTCGCGAACGCCATGTATGAGCCGATTTGGAACAATAATTACGTCGACCATGTGCAGATTACCCACGCCGAGGATATCGGCGTGGCCGGTCGTGCCGGATACTATGACGGCATCGGTGCCGCACGCGACATCATCCAGAACCACCTGCTGCAGCTCATGGCATTGACGGCCATGGAGGAGCCGGTCTCCTTCTCCGCCGCTGATCTGACGGCTGAAAAGACGAAGGTGCTGTCCGCAGTGCGCTTGCCGAAGGATCTGGCGGCGCATACGGCCCGCGGACAGTATGCCGCCGGATGGCAGGGTTCTCATGAGGTTGTCGGCTATTTGGATGAGAAGGGCATTAATCCGGCTTCAACCACAGAGACTTACGCAGCGATCCGACTGGATGTCGATACGCGCCGTTGGGCCGGCGTGCCGTTCTACCTGCGTACGGGCAAACGTTTGGGCAAGCGTGTCACGGAGATTGCCGTGGTGTTCAAGCGTGCCCCGCATCTGCCGTTCGAGTCGACCGCAACGAAGGAGCTCGGCAAGAATGCGATCGTGATCCGCGTGCAGCCCGATGAGGGTGTGACCATGCGGTTCGGCGCGAAGGTGCCGGGTGGCACGTCGATGGAGGTCCGTGACGTGTCGATGGACTTCGGTTACGGCCGTTCGTTCACCGAATCGTCTCCGGAAGCCTATGAACGTCTGATTCTTGACGTATTGCTGGGCGATCCGCCACTGTTCCCAACCACACGCGAAGTGGAATTGAGCTGGCAGATCCTCGATCCGATCGAAGAGTTCTGGTCCACGCTTGGCCAGCCGCAACCGTATCGTTCCGGAACGTGGGGCCCTCAGGAAGCCGTTGAAATGCTGGCCCGCGATGGACACCGTTGGAGGATGCCGTGATCATTACCATGAAGAACACCGAAACCCGTGAGATTTCGGCGAAAATCGATGAATTGCACGAGGAGCGTGGCGAAGCGGCTCTGGGTCGCGTGCTCACACTGCTGATCTCCACGAATGAGACGTCGCTGGAGCATGATCTCGCCGTGGCGAACAACGCCAGCCGTGAGCATCCCTGCCGTGTGATCGCAATCGCGCCGAATTCACGTAGGGTGGATGCCGCTGCCGATGATGGCAAGCCGCACACCTTTCTCGACGCGGAAGTGCGATTCGGTTCCGACGCTGGCGCGGGCGAAATCATCGTGTTGCGTCCGATTGGTGGGCTGGTTCACCACCCTGATACATTGGTGATTCCGCTATTGGTGCCGGACGCTCCGGTGGTGGCTTGGTGGCCAAACGAAGCCCCCGCGAACCTATCGAACGATTTGCTGGGTTCCATGGCGCGCAGCCGTATCACCGATGCCATGCATTCCTCGAATCCGATGCGGACCATGGATGATCTGCGCCGCAACTGGTCGTCGAAGAATGTGGACATGTCGTGGACTCGCTTGACTGTTTGGCGCGCAATGCTCGCTTCGATGCTTGACCAGCCGCCGCATCTTCCAGTAAGCGGCGTGCGTGTGACCGGACCAAAGAACTTCCTGCCGTTGAATCTGCTGGCCGCATGGCTTCGTCTTCGTCTGAACGTGCCTGTTGTGGTGGAAGACGATCCGAATGCAACCGCCGTGACCGGCGTGTATCTGACCCGTTCCGATGGCGTGCTGAGTTTGGAACGCCCATCCACCGACGATGGCATCGCCGTATTGAACGTTCCAGGGCAGTCCCCGCAAACCATGAGCGTTCCCGCACGAACCATCGAGGAATGCTTGAGTGAGGAATTGGGTCGACTCTATCCGGACGAGATCTATGCGGAAGTCGTGACTCAAGGCTGGGATCTTATCAATTCGAAGCACTGAATCGATTCTCCGAAACAATAAAGGAACAATGCAGGAAAAGCATATGGCAGAACGCACCACCGTTGTATATCCCAATCCTCAGATTCTGGCTGAAGCCGTGGCCGCACGTACGCTGTTGACCATCACCGATCTTCTGTCGGAACCGAATCGCACCCGCGTTGACATTGCCGTGACCGGTGGAACCGACGGCAATCGAGTGTTCGACGCCATGAACGCGAGCCCATTGAACGATGCCGTGGACTGGAGCCGCGTGCACGTATGGTGGGGCGACGAACGATTCGTGGCCGCCGATGACGACGATCGCAACGCCAAGCAGGCGCGTGAGGCATGGTATGGCAAACTGGTTGCCGACGGCCGTATGCCGGCAGGCAACATTCATGCGATGCCGTCCGATGAGCGTAACTTGGAAGGCGTCGCGGCAGCCTCACCCGAACAGACTGATGCGGTGCTGGCTGAAGCCGCCGCGCAATACCAGCGTGAACTCATTGAACAGTTGGGTGAGAATCCAGCTTTGGACATCGCCATGTTCGGTATGGGACCGGACGCGCATTTCGCATCCCTGTTCCCCGACCATGGCGAGTCGGAGATCGACGATCCGCATGTGCTTGTCGCCGGTGTGCGCGATTCACCGAAGCCGCCGCCACTGCGCCTGACGCTGACCGTGCCGATGATCGCACGATCGAAGCACACGTGGGTGTTCACATCTGAAGTACGCAAGGCGGATGCGGTTGCTGCAGCATTCGCGCAACGCAACAATCCGCATGCGCCAAGCTCTTATGCCGATGGTGAGGAACTGCTGTGGCTTATCGACAAAGGTGCCGCCTCCAAAATATGAAAATAGGGAGTAGGCATTGCAGCGCGCCTCGAGGCATATGATCATTGGCAGTCCCTGCAAATCCTCTGCATGAATCGTCTTACGTTCAGCCAACGCATCGTCTGCACGCATCAGCAATCTCATGAGGTCGCAACACGGTAGTGCAAATGATCATAACGGCTCATATCCGCAGGCTGCATGAGCACGCCAGAATTGGCAGGACCATGATGGTTCATGCATGGTCGAGCAAGTCGATTATGGCGCCGTGTGCAGCACATTGCTGGTACTCAAAACCTTGGCATTAGTGTTAGACTCCTAATTTAATGTTTGGTAAACCTACGTGGACTTGGAATAACGCAGATTATAGCTATAGGTTCATGAAAAACACCTATTTTAAGGCTTTTGATTCGCCATGGATGGATGTTGGTGGTCTAATTTATGTGGATTGGAATGGTGCGGATACTGACAACGCAAAGAATCGCGCTATTCGCGCGGTAAGGTGGGGTTATGAAAGTAGTAGTGCAACGAGTGAGCCAAGCCAGCGTTGACGTTGTCAACGAACTGGGCACCATCGACCCCACCTTCGAACCGCAGCAGATCGGACCGGGCTTCATGCTGCTGGTCGGCGTGAGTGATGAGGATGGCGAGGAACAGCTTTCTTGGCTGGCCCACAAAATCCTCAACCTGCGCGTTTTTGAAGACGAACAGGGCAAAATGAACCGTTCCATCAAAGATATCGGCGGCGAAATCCTCTCCATTTCGCAGTTTACGCTGTTTGCCGACGTGAGGAAAGGCAATCGCCCCAGCTTCGTCAAAGCAGGTAAATCGGAACATGCCAACATCACGTGGATCAAATTCAACGAGGCGTTGCGTTCTGGCGGCGTGCCAGTACGCGAAGGCCGCTTTGGAACGCACATGCGCGTCGGCCTGATCAACGATGGTCCGGTCACCATCACCATCGACACCGGCAATCTGTGATCAGTATTTGATTACAACACCGATTGTTGGGTGATATAAAACAATTGAGGGTCTGCAAGTTAAATTGCAGATCCTCAACTATTATAAATACTTTTTGATCGACGGTGACGTTTACTTGTTTTCGGTAATTATCGTCACCTTGTTCGGATCAATCTTCGTTGGGTCAAGAGTCAATTCCTTGATGGCATCCGCACGAATCGTGCCGGACGAAGGATTGAATACACTATCGATAGTGCTGTGAATATCGGCATCCACATTCGAATATTCGAAAGCAAGCGTCGTATTGATTAGACGGCAATTACGCAATACGAGATTATCCACATAGCACAAACCCTGCAGACTTTCGATCGTACAGTTCTCAAACGTGACATTACGGGAATTCCAAGCCAAATACTCGCCGGAAATGAATGAATCACGTACTGTCACATTCTCGCAATTCCAGAAGCAATCCTTGGAAATCAATCGAGAATTTGTGATTTCAATATTACGTGCGCCATCAAATGGATAATTGCCAACCAAACGCAGATTATCGGCTTTAATATCGGAACAATTCATCGCCAGATAATCGCCACGAGCGCTCACATTTTCCAGTGAAACGTTCGAACAAGCCCATAATGTTTCCTCAGCATTGACGAAATCAACATTCCTCAACGCAACATCATGGCACCGGCGGAAATTCTTCGGCGCTTCAAACGTGCAATCCTCAACACGAATGGTATTCGTATACCACACGCCCGCGCGTGCCATCTCGAACCATGTGCAATCCTTTGCCAAAATATCCGAGCAATACCACAGCGGATACTTCCATTTGAACGAACTCGACTTAAGCTCAATATCATGCGCATGCTTCAACGGTGATTCGCCATCATCGAAAATCGTGTCGATATATCGCTTGCCTGATGCTTGGAATTCGGCGCGTTCGCCGGTCAGTAACGCCTGACGAACCTCGTGCATGTCACTCACTGATAACTCTCCTTGAAAACGTTCTGTTGCCAAGATAGAAAGTTCAAGTACTTGAAGTCAAACGCATGCCCATGTTTCGCTGGCGGGCGAAGCGGATGAGCGATTGAACGCGTTATAAGCAATGTCGATATGCGTGCGGGTGTTTGCGAAACATGACTGTCGGTACCATGAATTGAACGATTAGACAATTGGGTGGTTACAAGGCATTGTGGTCACGAACGGGCTTGCCACGTATGGCAGGGAGGAATGCGGATGAGCCAGCGGAATGGGGGAGTGAAAACGCGTGCGTTCAAAGCCGCGTTCCCCAAAGTGCTGCCGATTTGCATCAGCTTCTTCTTTCTGGCCATGTCGTACGGAGTGCTTATGGGAACCCGCGGGTTTTCGTTCCTGTGGCCGTTGTGCATGAGCGCGTTCATCTACACCGGTTCCATGGAATTCGTTACGGTGAATCTGCTGGTTTCCGCATTCAATCCGTTCGCCACGCTTATGTTGGCGCTGATGATGGGAACAAGGCACCTGTTTTACGGACTGTCCATGCTGGGGCGTTTCAAGAACATGGGGGCGAAAAAACCGTATTTGATTTACGCCATGTGTGATGAGACGTTCGCGGTCAACAACAGCGCGCAAATACCGGCGGATGTTGACCGCGGCTGGTTCTATTTCTTCGTGTCGCTGCTGAATCAGGTTTCCTGGGTGGCTGGAGCGACGCTCGGAGGCATTGTCGGCTGGCGATTGACGTTCGACACCACCGGTTTGGATTTCGTGATGACCGCATTGTTTGTGGTTATTTTCGTGGATCAATGGTTGACAACGAAACGCAAAAGCCATATGGCGGCGTTGACGGGCACTGTGGTGCCGGTGATTTGCATGGCGCTGTTCGGTGCTGACAATTTCATGATCCCGTCGTTGATTGCCATGCTGGTGATGTTCATTATGTTGCGTCCGTATTTGGATGATTTGAAACCTGATAATGTTGGGAAACGTGATGATGCTGATGGTGGTCGAATCCGCTGCGGATCGTAACGAAGTAGGGGAGGTGCGGTCATGATCATGACCACATGGCAGGGCGTCGTCACTGTACTGATGGCGGTGCTTGGCACCATCATCACCCGTTTTCTGCCGTTCGTGCTCTTTCCCGAGTCAAAGAAACCGCCGCACATCATCGACTATCTTGGCAACGTGCTTCCGTATGCTATGACCGGACTGCTGGTGGTGTATTCGCTGAAAAACGTCAATCCTTTTGCTGGAAGCCACGGCATTCCCGAAGCGATCGCCATCGCCGCGATCGTCGTGCTGCACGTATGGAAACGCAACATGCTGCTCTCGATCGCCGGCGGCACCGTCGTGTATATGGCATTACTTCAGCTTGTTTTTGCATGATTGTCTGTTTTGTAGGATTGCCCAAATCTGAAGTGAGTTTTATAGGGATTTTCCACAGTTGTTATTGCTGATATCCCATATCGTGAGAAGAAATGCGTTGATGCGATTGACGCGCCTACTCTTTTTCTTTAGCCAATAAGGAGCTGTGTTGAGCGGCTCTGGCTGTATAGAAGAGTTATATCTAACGAGAGAGAACAATATGACTAGTGCAGCAAGCACTGCCAATGCCGCGGTTCCAGCGCCCGGCAAACTGGAGTTCAAGGATGATTACACGCCTAAGGAGGCGGAACGCGTCATCCGCAATTCGAAGGGGCTCCCTGTCGGTGTGAAGCCGAAGATGGTGTGGACGTGGCCGAAGGCCCTGCTGTGGGCCGCCATCGCCATTGTGTGCGCTATTGGTTGGGCTATTCTGGCGGTTTCCCGTGGCGAGCAGATCAGCGCCATCTGGTTCGTGGTTGTGGCATTGTGCTCCTACGCGATCGCTTACCGTTTCTACGCGTACTATATTCAGATCAAGATCATGCGTACCGACGATGCGAACGCGACGCCGGCCGAGCGCGTGCATGACGGCGCCAACTTCGAACGTGCCGACCGTCGCGTGCTGTTCGGCCAGCATTTCGCCGGCATTTCCGGTGCGGGCCCGCTTGTTGGTCCTATTCTGGCCGCCCAAATGGGTTATCTGCCGTCCGTGATGTGGATCATTCTCGGTGTGATTTTCGCCGGCGCCGTGCAGGATATGCTCATGCTGTGGATCTCCGCCAAGCGTCGCGGCCGTTCCTTCGGTCAGATGGCAACCGACGAAATGGGCAAGTTCGGCGGCACTATCCTGTCGATCTTCCTGATCGTGATGACCGCCATCGCCATGGCATTCCTTGCGCTCGTGGCCATCAAGGCCATGGCTTCCTCGCCGTGGGCCGTGTTCTCTATTGGTATGACCATTCCGATCGCCTTGATCATGGGCTGCTTCCAGCGTTTCCTGCATCGTAGCGTTATCGAAACCACGGTGCTCGGCTTCGTGCTGCTCGTGATCGACATCATCGCTGGCGGTTGGATCTCCAGCGTTCCGGCAATCGCCGACGTGTTCACGTTGAACGCCAAGGAACTGGTTATCGCACTGGTGATCTACTCCTTCGCCGCCGCCGCGTTGCCGCACTGGCTGCTCGTCACCCCGCGTGACTACCTGTCCACGCTGATGAAGATCGGCACGCTTGTGCTGCTCGTGCTTGGCATTCTCATCGCCAATCCGTCCGTGCAGATGCCGGCTCTGACTGAATTCGCGTCCACCTCCACGGGACCGACCTTCGCAGGCGACCTGTTCCCGTTCCTGTTCATCACCATCGCGTGCGGCGCTCTTTCCGGCTTCCACGGCGCAGTGAGCTCCGGCCTGACCCCGAAGGCTGTGGAGAAGGAAAACCAGATCCGCATGATCGGCTACGGTTCCATGCTGGTTGAATCCTTCACCGCCGTGATCGCACTGATTGCAGCCATCACCATTTCCCAGGGCGTCTACTTCTCCACGAACATGTCCGCCTCGCAGATCTCCACCGCTTCCGGCGTGACCCTGACCGCCACTTCCACTCCTGACGAGCGGGCTGAGGCCGCGGTCAAGGCCGTGGATTCGATGAAGGTTTCCGACATTGAAGGCAACCAGATGAAGGTCACTTGGGATTCTGTCGACGAGAACGGCAATGCCAAGACCTATGAAGGCGCCGACGCTTTGAAGCAGGCCGCTTCCGACATTGGCGAGAACACCATCGTTTCCCGCACCGGCGGCGCCACTACGTTCGCTATGGGTATGGCCAACTTCCTCAAGTCCTACCTCGGCGGTCATGACTCCATGGCCTTCTGGTACCACTTCGCCATCATGTTCGAAGCGTTGTTCATCCTCACCACCGTTGACAACGGCACCCGCGTGGCCCGTTATCAGATTGGTGAGTTGCTGGGCAACGTGCGCAAGCTGAAGAAGTTCGCTGATCCGACGTGGAAACCGGGCAACATCATCACCACACTGATCGCAACCGCCCTGTGGGGTGGCCTGCTGTGGGTCGGCGTGTGCGATACGAATGGTGGTATCAACGCCATGATGCCTATTTTCGGTATTTCCAACCAGCTGCTTGCCGCCGCATGCTTCATGCTGGTCACCGTTTGCGTGGCCAAGCTTGGCTATAAGAAGTACCTGTGGATTCCTGTTGTTCCTCTCGTTTGGGATGTGGCCGTGACCTTCACCGCCGACTTCCAGAAGATCGTCGGACCGATCAGTTACTTCGCCACCGCTTCCAAGTATCAGACGCTGATCGATGGTGGCACTTTGGAAGGCGAAGCGTTGGTCAACGCCAAGGCCGCACTCTCCAATGCGTACCTTGACGGCGTGCTCTCCGTGTTCTTCATGGTCATGATGGGAGTCTTCCTGGTCGTCGGCATCTACCAGACCGTGAAGATTCTTGCCAAGGGCAAGTTCGGTGTGGAAACCACGTCTGAGGAGCCGTTCGTGGAATCCGAATGGTTCGCACCGTCCAGCCTGATCGCCACCAAGCTCGAAAAGAAGGTGCAGCGCGAATACGCGGCCAAGAGCTATGAGCTGGCGCAGAAGGAACAGGCCGCAGCCTGATGCAGGGATTCACCACCATGGTCAGACGAATCTGGTCCGCATTATTGAAAGCCAAGGCCGGATTCGTCTGGTATGTGCGCGAATTCAGCGGAGAAGCGAAATACGACCACTATCTGGAGCATTTCGCAAGCGAACATCCCTGCGAAACCCCGCTGACCGAACGCGAATACTGGCGCATGCGAGAGGAATACGATCGCAAGCATCCCAACACCAGTTGCTGTTGCTGAAACTAACGGCCATACATAAACAATCCCCGTCTTTCATTTCGGAAGACGGGGATTGTTTTTCTTATATTTATGTTGCTTGCTTGCGATTATTCCTATACCGAAGATATTCGATTGCATGTTCCGCAATCAATATTTCGCAATCAAGAAGCGAGTCCCATGCTGTATTTCAATGTCATCACACGAATCGCGGACTGCGTTACTTTGTCTGCAAAAGCGGAATCAGCTGCGGCCTTCGCATTCAAACCATCCAAAACCTGCTGAACATAATCGAAAGCGCCAATGCAGGCAAGATCACCGCCGGCCTCAACCAATCGCACACCCAAATCACTCGGCTGAATGCCACCCAACGCAGTGGCGGACAAAGAATCCGAAGTGATGACACCTTGGAATCCGACCGTATTGCGCAAATAATCCGTTACCAAAGCGCTGGAGAACACGGCGGGATTATTCGGATCAATAGCCTGATAGGTGGCAAGCGACATCATCACCATGGAAGGGTTCGCCTCCAACGTACTGTTGAACGCGCCGATTTCCGCACCGTCCAACGTGGTGGTGGTATCAAGAATGCCGTCGGCGGTGAAATCGGTGTTGCCCGTCACCGAACCCAAACCAGGATAGTGCTTGATGGCGCTGCCTACACCCGAATCCGCCATGCCCTGAATGAACGCCTTGGCATGGTCGGCATTGCCATCCGCATCAAGACCAAAATCACGATACAGTGCGCCGATCGGGCCATTGGAAGCCCTATCTACCGTTACCGTGCCCACCACCGGCGCCAAATCAACATTGATGCCGGCCGACTTGAGTTGGGAACCCCATACGGCAGCCGATTGCCGTAGCTGGTTGGTCGACATTGAACCCTGATTGGTGGCGGAAGGCATCTGGTCGAACCCATCACCCTGCAGATGCTGCACCAAACCACCTTCCTGATCGGTGGTCATCAACAGCTGATTATTGGCCGGCGCATACGATTGCAATGCGGATGTGGCTGCGGCGACACCGGCCGTTCCCGAATTCCAGTTGCCGATGATCAGCACCGAACCGACATGCTGGTTCACAATGAGATCCTGTAACGAGGAAGGATCGGATCCCGCATACAGGGGTGCCATGACGAGCTGACCGACGCGCTCTGCAAGACTCATGGCATTGACTGCAGCCACAGCTCTGCCATGCGGCGAGTCATCCACCACGCTTGGCACGTTGGATTTGTCAAGCGCATCATGTGATGCATCGGACTGCTGCGAATTGGATTGCTCGGATTGGTTGGAGCCAGCATTCAAACTCGCGCTGGATGAACACCCAGCGAACGATAGCGGCAGTGCGATGGCGCACAGTGCGGCAGCACAACGAGCGAAATGAACGTGAACTCTCCTCATAGTGTCATTATCTATCACATGCCGGTGATGGCGAATACGATCGCATAAGAAAAGAACGGGTGGATTCGTGTTCGTGAATTGCGTAAACATTAGGCTAGCGGCATAAAGCCGTTCCGTGCCTGTCGATAGGCTATTAGCATGTCTTTTTTTGATATGTTTGGTCCCATGTTCGACCCAGAAAGCGGTCCGAACCGCTCCCAAGGGCAGCGTGCCAATAAATCCGGCAACGATGATCCCATCATTCTCAATGTCGAAACCGATGGTGATAACACCGCCCGGTCTTCGGCGAACATGCCTCCAAGAGGTCCGTCCGGTCCGCGTATCACACGCCAGCCGAACCGTCCGCGCAAATCGTCGAACGGCAACAAGATTCTAATCGGTGTGGTGCTGGCGCTTGCCATCATCATCGGCCTGTTCTTTGGCTTGGCGCAGTTCATCACCGACGTCATGTGGTATGCGCAGCTTGGCTTCCAAAGCGTGATTTGGACGCAGTTGGGTACCAGGGTAGGCCTGTGGGTGGCGTATGCGCTGCTGATCGCCGCGGTCGGATTCCTGTCCGCGTCGCTGGCGATCTGGGCTCGCCCCGATGCTGCCGATGGTTCCACGATTCGTATTAACGGCGACACCATCGAAGTGGGCAAGGGCGTGAGCTCAAAGAGTGCACGTCGTGTGGCTGTGGTGATTTCATTGATCGTCGGCTTGATGTTCGGATCGCAGTTTAATGCGAATTGGTCTGAAATCCTGCTGATGTTCAACGCGCAGAGTTTCGGCACCACCGACCCGCAATTCGGCATCGACAACGGTTTCTATGTGTTCGTATTGCCTGGCTTGAAGCTGATCATGTCGGCAGTGTCGTTGCTGCTGCTTGCCGGCATCATCTTCTCCATCGTCACGCATGTGATGATGGGCGGCATCCGAATCACCATGCCAGTGCATGGTCGTGGACTGTTCCACATCACCAAGCGTGCGCGTAGACAGATCGGCATCTGGCTGATGCTCAACATGTTCGCATGGGCGACGAATCAGGTGCTTGGCGTGTTCTCCCACCTCACGCAGGAGGGTAGCCGCATCACCGGTGCCACGTATACCACGGTCAACGCCACGATTCCCGTCACCTTCATCATGGCTGCCATCACCGTCATTCTCGGTGTGATTCTCGGCGTGTGGATCATGAAGTCGCATGCGTTGGAAGGCCAGGCTCCGATTGCGGTGCGTGCTTCCGAAGCGCTTAAAGCGTGGAAGGTGCCGACCGTGGCCATCGCATCCGCCATTGTGGTGAGCTTGGTGCTTACCGTGGCATGGCCGATGCTGCTGCAGCGTTTCCGTGTGAATCCGAACGCGCAGGAAATGGAATCTACCTATATCCAACGTAATATCGACGCCACCCGTGAAGCATACGGTCTGAACAATGTGAAGACCGAACAGTATCAGGCCACTACGGAAGGCGAGGCTGGTGCGTTGGCTGATTCCGCGGAATCGACCGCGCAGATCCGACTGCTCGATCCGCAGATCGTTTCCCCGACATTCAAGCAGCTGCAGCAATCCAAGCAGTATTACACGTTTGCCGATACTCTTGCCGTCGACAAATATGAGGTCGACGGTGTGAGCCAAGATACGGTGATCGCAGCACGAGAACTTGACCTTGCCGGTCTTGACAATCGTAACTGGGTCAACGACCATACCGTATACACGCACGGCTATGGTGTGGTGGCCGCCTACGGCAACAAGGTGACGGCCGACGGCCAGCCGAAGTTCTTCGAGGCGGGTATTCCAACCCAAGGCAAGCTCACCGAATCCGAACAGTACGAGCCGCGTATCTACTTCTCGCCGAACGCTTCCGAATATTCGATCGTGGGCGCTCCGGAAGGTACGCAGTCGTGGGAGTTCGATTACCCGACCGGTTCCGAAGGCGCCACCAACACGTTCGGTGGCAATGGCGGCCCGAAGATCGGTAATATCTTCTCCCGACTGCTGTATGCCATCCGTTTCGGCTCCGACCAGATTCTGTTCTCTAACCGTGTGAACTCCGAATCGCAGATCCTCTACGATCGTTCCCCGAAGGAGCGTGTGGCCAAGGTCGCGCCATACCTGACGCTTGACGGTCGTGTGTACCCGGCGGTCGTGGATGGTCGTGTCAAGTGGATCGTCGATGGCTACACCACGTCTGACGCCTACCCGTATTCGCAGATGACCGATCTGGGCGAAGCCTCCAAGGATTCCACCACGGAATCTTCGGCCACGGTGAGTGAGCTGGCTTCGAAGAACGCCAACTACATTCGCAACTCCGTGAAGGCCACCGTCGATGCGTATGACGGTTCCGTGGACCTGTACGTGTGGGACGAATCCGATCCGGTGATCAAGGCATGGCAGAAGATCTTCCCCGGCCAGTACCACCAGTTGTCGGAGATTTCCGGCGATCTGATGAGCCACCTGCGTTACCCGGAAAGCCTGTTCAAGGTGCAGCGAGAACTGTTGACCAAGTACCATGTGTCGAGCGCCAGCCAGTTCTTCTCCGGTGAGGATTTCTGGCAGACTCCGGTCGATCCGACCGAATCCCAACAGGCTCAGGAACGCGACATTCTGCAGCCGCCGTACTACCTGACGCTGCAGACCGGCGGATCCAACGAGCCGGTGTTCTCGTTGACGTCGTCGTATATTCCCGCCGGTGCGTCGACCCGAGAGATCCTGACGGGCTTCTTGTCCGTTGATTCCGATGCGGGCAACGAAAAAGGCAAGATCGGCGCGAACTATGGCACGCTTCGATTGCAGGAGTTGCCGAAGGATTCCAATGTGCCAGGCCCCGGTCAGGCACAGAACAACTTCAATGCGTCGGCCGACGTGTCGAAGGAACTTAATTTGCTTGAATCCGGTTCCACCAATGTGCAGCGAGGCAATCTGCTCACACTGCCGCTCGGCGGCGGATTGGTGTACGTGCAGCCGGTGTACGTCAAGTCTTCCGGTTCCACCAGCTTCCCGCTGTTGAAGAAGGTGTTGGTAGCCTTCGGCGACCAGGTCGGATTCGCCGACACGTTGGACGAAGCGCTTGATCAAGTGTTCGGCGGCAACTCCGGTGCATCCGCTGGCGATGCTGAAAACGTCGACGGCTCGACCAGTGGCAAGACTGATACGTCCGATACCAACGGCGATGCCTCCACCGACGGTTCTTCCGGAACCGATGGCACGGATTCGTCATCTGGAACAGACTCGGGCAATGACAGCAGTTCCGGCAATACCGGTAGTAGCTCCGGCACGATGAGCAACGGTCTGAAGAGCGCGCTTAACGACGCTTCTCAGGCAATGAAGGATTCCGATGCGGCTATGAAGAAGGGCGATTGGTCCGCTTATGGCGAAGCACAGAAGAAACTTCAGGAAGCGTTGAACAAGGCGCTCGAGCTCGAACAGTAATTCCCTACGGTTTTCCGTACGATTGCTGATCACATGAGGCGGGAGACTGGTTCCATATGGGGAACCGGTCTCCCGCCTTCTGCGTATGACCGGTATGCTCAAAGCATGATCGAGTATTCCTATCGCGTTGCGACGCAAGACGACATTCAAGCAATCACCGACATCTACAACGCCGCAGTCATACGAGGAGGATCATCCGCCGACATAACCCCACGCACATACGAACAGCGCAAAGCATGGGTTGAATCGCATCATGATCCGTATGCGGTGTTCGTCACGGAAACGGCAGATGATGACGGAAAGAAGCAGATCATTGGATTCAGCGCGCTTTCCGTTTTCTACGATCGCGCAGGATACGACGGCGTCACCGATCTCGCCTATTATATCGATCCGCAATGGCAGGGCAGGGGAGTCGGTACATACACACTCACCAAACTGCTTGAAGAATGTCGAAAGCGTAATATGCGTAAGGCATGCGGCATTATTTTCGCAGACAATGCCGGTTCGATCGCACTGATGAAACGGTTCGGTTTTACACAGTTTGGCCTCATGCCAACTGCCGCCACCGATTCCACCGGCACCATGCGTGACATGAGTTACTGGTATCTCGACCTGTAAGTACAATCTTTGCGGTTATCAAGACGAGACAACGTGACGCAATATGAACGCGCACAAACGTATGTATGAATGAATGGAACGATTTCAATGGCATCTGATTTCTGGTTGATCGCAGGACTTGGCAATCCGGGATCCAAATACGAAGGCACCCGTCACAATATGGGATTTATGGCGGCCGATCTGTTGGCCGAACGTTGGTCGGTCAACTTTTCCGACCATAAAGGGCTTGCCATGCTCGGCAAAGGCGTGATGAACCTGTCTGGCCGTAACGTCAAATTCTTCCTGGCAAAGCCGCTCACCTACATGAACGAGTCAGGTAATGCGTTGGCTTCCATCAGTGCCTACTATCAGATTGAACCAGACCATATTGTGGTGATTCACGACGACATGGATCTTGATTTCGGACGTATCAAAGTCAAGGCAGGTGGCTCCGCAGGCGGCCATAACGGCATCAAATCAATTGATCGTGCCTTGGGAACGCCAAAGTATGCCCGAGTGCGCATGGGAGTCGGTCATGCGCAACGCGGCGCCCACGCCCACGACAACACGGTGAATTGGGTGCTGGGCGGATTCGGTCCGGATCAGCGCAAGCAGCTTCCGGAATTCCTTGCCGACGGTGCCGACGCGGCGGAAACCATCATCTTCAACGGCCTCGCCAAGGCTCAGGAGCAGTTCAATGGCCGCTGAACCGGTGCAACTGCCGACGTCAGGTTCGCTGGCTGGCATTCTCGACGTACTCGAAACCGATGAGGATTTTCGTGCGCTGATTTCCGACGAGATCGAAGTGCCGGAATCCGACATAGACCCCAGCATCACCGTTGGCGTTCCCGAAGGATTGCGTCCGGCGCTCGCTGCCGGGGCAGCGGGAACACGACCGGTTGTGCTTGTGGTGGCTTCCGGGCGCGAGGCCGAGGAAATGGTTGAGGCGATTCGTTCGTGGTATTCCGGCGATCCAAACGATGTGGCACAGCTTGAAGCGTGGGAAACCTTGCCGCACGAACGTCTTTCGCCTCGCGCCGATACCGTGGCGAGCCGTATGGCGGTGTTCCGCAGACTGATGCACCCTCAAGAGGGAAGCAAGCTGTTTGGCCCCATCAGGATTCTCGTCATGCCGGTGCGTTCCCTGATTCAGCCTGTGGTTGCGGGCTTGGGGGATGTGGAGCCGCTGGTGTTCTCCCAAGGTGAGGAGTTGGCGCTCGATGAGGCGTCGCATCGACTGGTGGAGAATGCGTATACTCGAGTCGACTTGGTGATGGATCGTGGTGAATTCGCAGTGCGAGGCGGCATTATCGACGTGTTTCCTCCAACATTGCCGCATCCGGTTCGTATCGAATTCTTCGGTGACGAAATCGATACCATCAAGGAATTCCATGCATCCGACCAGCGTACGTATGGCAGTGACATTCCGATGGTCTGGGCCACGCCATGCCGTGAGCTGCAGCTGACCGAAAAGGTGCGTGTGCGTGCGAAATCCCTGATCGGCTCCATTCCAAACGCCGAAGACATGCTTGAATCCATTGCCAACGCCATTCCTGTCGAAGGCATGGAATCGTTGCTTCCCGCATTGGTCGATGATATGGAACCGGTGCAGGGCATGCTTCCCAAGCGTGCGTTGGTGATGCTGTCCGATCCGGAAAAATTGCGTCGCGCTGCCGACGATCTTGCCAAAACGGCTAATGAATTCCTTGCAGCCAGTTGGCATGTTGCTGCATCCGGTCATGGTGCCGGCGCTCCAATCACATTCGATCAGGCGAATTTCTACGATTTTGAGGAAACGATTTCCTCACTGGTGTTCTCTAGGCATGACGTATGGAAGCTTACGAGTTTCGGTGTGGACTCCAGTAGGGAAGGCCGCGTTCAGCTCGACGCCACCAATCCTGGAGAATATCGCGGAGATGAGGCCAAGACAGCTTCCGGTATCGAAGGTCTTCTTGATGCCGGCTATGCCGTCACCGTCACTGCAGGAGCGCAAGGCACTCTTGTTCGACTCAAACGTGCCATCAACGAAACGGGAATCGCCAACTTCGACTGCATCAGATCGCGTGCCATCGACGGATTCGTCGATAATGCCGCGAAAGTCGCACTGCTTACCGAACGCGACCTGACCGGACGTACATCGGCCGCGGGACAGGCAAAAACACCGAAACGTCGCCGTAAGGCCATCGACCTTATGGAGCTTAAAGCCGGCGATTACGTGGTGCATGAGCAGCATGGCATCGGCAGGTTCCTCGAAATGCGCCAGCGTACCATCGGAGCGGGCGCCAACCAGACCACACGCGAGTATCTGGTCATCGAATACGCATCCAGCAAGCGCGGCGCACCTGCCGACAAACTGTTCATCCCCACCGACCAGCTTGACCAAGTCAGCAAATACATCGGTGCCGACGCTCCAAAACTCAACAAACTGGGCGGATCCGACTGGGCTGCCACCAAGGCGAAAGCACGTAAGCATGTGCACGAAATCGCCGAAGATCTGGTCAAACTGTATTCGGCACGTCAACGTATGCAGGGGTATGCCTTCAGCAAAGACACCCCTTGGCAGAAAGAACTGGAAGACGCTTTCCCGTACCAAGAAACCGCTGATCAGCTGACCACCATCGACGAAGTCAAATCCGATATGGAAAAGCCCGTGCCGATGGATCGCCTGATTTGCGGCGACGTGGGATTCGGCAAAACCGAAATCGCCGTACGTGCCGCATTCAAGGCGGTGCAGGATTCCAAACAGGTGGCTGTGCTGGTGCCGACCACATTGCTGGTGCAACAGCATTTCGAGACGTTCACCGAACGTTTTGAAGGTTTTCCGGTGGAAGTAAGGGCGATGAGCCGTTTCCAAACCACCAAGGAGATCAACGACACCATCGAGGGACTTGAAGACGGTTCCGTCGATGTGGTGATCGGTACGCACAAACTGCTCGGACCGAAGGTCAAATTCAAGGATCTGGGACTGGTCATCATCGATGAGGAGCAGCGTTTCGGCGTCGAACACAAAGAGACGTTGAAGGCGCTGCGTACCAATGTGGATGTGCTGAGTCTGTCGGCGACACCGATTCCGCGAACGCTGGAGATGGCCGTTACAGGCATTCGTGAAATGTCCACGTTGGCCACGCCTCCGGAAGACCGCTTGCCGGTGCTTACCTACGTTGGCGCGTATGAGGATGCTCAGGTCACTGCTGCGGTCAGGCGTGAGCTGTTGCGCGGTGGCCAGGTGTTCTACGTGCACAACCGAGTGCAAGACATCGCTTCGGTTGCCGCGAAGATTCACGAGCTGGTGCCGGAATCGCATGTCGGCATCGCCCATGGCAAGATGGGGGAGAAGCAGCTTGACGGTGTGATCCGAGACTTCTGGCATCGCGACATTGACGTGCTCGTATGCACCACCATCATCGAAACCGGTCTTGATATTTCCAATGCGAATACGTTGATCGTCGATCATGCCGACCGTTTCGGCCTAAGCCAGCTTCATCAGTTGCGTGGTCGTGTCGGGCGAGGCCGTGAGCGTGCCTACGCGTACTTCCTATATGATCCAACCAAGCCGATGACCCAGCAGTCGCATGACCGACTGGCCACCATCGCGCAGAACACTGCGCTCGGTTCAGGTTTTGACGTGGCGATGAAGGATCTTGAGCTGCGTGGCACCGGCAATCTGCTGGGCGACGAGCAGAGCGGGCATATCGAGGGTGTTGGTTTCGATCTGTATGTGCGCATGGTGTCCGAGGCCGTCGAGCAGTACAAGGAACCGGAACGTACGGAATCGGTTGCTGTCACCATCGATCTGCCGATCGAAGCGTCCATTCCCGTCAGCTACATCGATTCCGACAAATTGCGATTGGAAGCCTACCGCAAGTTGGCGGGTGCTCGTACGGAAGCCGATCTTGACGAGTTGCGTGATGAGCTTACGGATCGTTACGGCAAGCCTCCGGTCGATTTCGAGGCGCTGTTCGATGTGGCGAGACTTCGGTTCAAGGCAAGGAAGTTGGGCATTACCGAAATCATCGGGCAAGGCCGTAACGTTCGTGTCGCCAAATTCGAGCCACGAGAATCCGTGCAAATGCGCATGGCCAGAATCTACAAGGGCATTCAATACCGTCCGATGACTAAAACATACCTGATTCCCGCGCCGTTCGCAGGTTCGCTGGGATCTGGTCCAATGAGCTCTGATGAAATCGTTGGTTGGACGAACCAATTGCTGGATGACCTTGACTGGAAGCCAACGCCAAAGAAATAGCAGGTGAAGTTCCAGACGCATCCGACACGATTTGTGTGAGCGTTCACACAAATCGTGTCGGATAAGTTTGCCATACGTCCACAAAACGCACTATTCTAGGCAATGTCATCACAACCTAACGTTTATAAGGAGTAGTTGTGGCAGTAATTGAAAGCGTTTACGCGCGTCAGATTCTCGATTCCCGCGGCAACCCGACCGTTGAGGTCGTTCTCGACACCGAAGACGGTGCTCAGGGCCTGGGCCTCGTTCCGTCCGGTGCTTCCACCGGTGAAGCTGAGGCTTGGGAGCGTCGCGATGGCGACAAGTCCGTGTATCAGGGCAAGGGTGTTCTCAATGCCGTCAAGGCCGTGAACGAAGAGATCGCTCCGAAGGTCATCGGCATGGATGCTTCCGACCAGCGCGCTCTCGATGAGGTCATGATCGAGCTCGACGGCACCCCGAACAAGGGTCGTCTGGGCGCCAACGCCATCCTCGGCGTGTCCCTGGCTGCTCTGTACGCCTCCGCTGAGTCCGCGGGCCAGCCGCTGTACCGCTACATCGGCGGCACCAACGGCCACATCCTGCCGGTTCCGAACATGAACATCATGAACGGTGGCGCTCACGCTGACTTCGCCACCGACATTCAGGAGTACATGATCTCCCCGTACGGCTTCGACACCTACAGCGAGGCTCTGCGTGCAGGCGTTGAGGTCTACCACACCCTGAAGAACGTCCTGAAGAAGGAAGGCCTGGCCACTGGCCTCGGCGACGAGGGTGGCTTCGCTCCGAAGATGAAGTCCAACAAGGACTCCCTGAACTACATCATGGACGCCATCTCCGCCGCCGGCTACGAGCCGGGCAAGCAGATCGGCATCTCCCTCGACGTGGCTTCCTCCGAGTTCTACAACAAGGAGACCGGCAAGTACCACTTCGAAGGCGACGATCGTGAAGCCGGCTACATGCTCGACTTCTACGAGAACCTCATCAACGAGTACCCGATCGTCTCCATTGAGGATCCGTTCCAGGAAGAAGGCTGGGAAGACTGGGCTGCCATCACCGCCAAGCTCGGCGATCGTCTGCAGTTCGTCGGCGACGACCTGCTGGTCACCAACCCGGCACGTCTGGCTAAGGGCATCGAGCTCGGCGCCGCCAACTCCCTGCTGGTCAAGCTGAACCAGATCGGTACCGTCACCGAGACCCTCGACGCCATCGAGCTGGCCACCAAGAACGGCTTCACCTCCATGGTTTCCCACCGTTCCGGCGAGACCCCGGACACCACCATCTCCGACTTGGCTGTGGCAAAGAACACCGGCCAGATCAAGACCGGTGCTCCGGCTCGTGGCGAGCGTATTGCCAAGTACAACCGCCTGCTCGAGATCGAGGAGGAGCTCGGCTCCACCGCTCAGTATGCTGGCTACAGCGCTTTCAAGGCCTGCAAGAAGTACATCGCCAAGTGAGCGTAAGCGCATCGAATATGCGCTGATGTAGAGTGCCCGTCGTGTTCCTCGTCGAACGCGGCGGGTATTTTCATTGCTATGAGTTCAAAGTCACGCAAGAAAGCATCCAGAAGGGGCAGCGCTGGCCCCATCGCGTTCTTTGTGGCGGTATTTATCGTGGCTTTGGGATCCATCCAGCTGGCGTCGACGTTCCATACCTATGCGCTGAATATGGCTGAATTGAATGGCTTGAAGAAGCAGGAAGCTGCGCTGATAGCGCAAAAGCAGGAACTGGAAAACGACATTGCGCGTTGGGATGACAAAGCTTACGTTACGGCGCAGGCAAGGGATCGTCTGGGATTCGTATTTCCAGGAGAACAGGCGATTCGTGTGGAACATCCCGAAGCGGTGACCGGCGAAACCACAGAAGATGCAAAAAAGACGGATGAATCGCAGAAAACCGTACTGCCTTGGTACAAGGAGATGGCGTATTCGTTCAAACAAGCCGACCAATCGGACGAAGTGAAATCGAAATCGAGGGAAACGTCCGAAAGTACGTCAACCGGTGAATCGGATGCGAATGGAACGAGCCAGGAATCCGGTGGCCAGCAGCAGACTTCACAAGACAACAACCAACAGCAATCAGGAGATCAGCAGGAGTGACACAGGGTATGACAATCAGCGAACAGGCCAAAACCTTGGCGAAGAAGGTTCTCGACCAGCCTGCCACCGAGCATGATATTGCTGTGGTCGAGCGTCAGCTGGGTCGTTACCCGCGTGGCATGGTGGCTGTCGGAGCACGTTGCGTGTGCGGCAGGCCTTTGGCTGTGGTCACGCGTCCGCTGCTGCCGGGAGGTGTGCCTTTCCCTACCACTTGCTATTTGACTGGCCCGGAAGCGGTGAAAGCCATCTCCCACATCGAAGCCGAAGGCAAGATGAAGGAGTACAACGATCTTTTGGCTGAAGATGACGATCTGAAAGCCGCCTACGAGCGTGCGCACGAACTGTATTTGGCGTTCCGGCATGAAATCGCCGTTGCTATGGAAGACAGCGAAGAGCATATCGAAGGCACCAGTGCCGGCGGCATGCCTGTTCGCATCAAGTGTCTGCACGCCTTGCTGGCGCAAACGCTGGTGATGGGCGAGGGCGCCAATCCGATCGGAGACATGGCATTGGAGGCGATTCGTCATGAATTCGACCCCAATGTATGCCGTTGCACGGTGGAAAACGAAGACTGAACCATATTCAGACAGAAAGAAGAAGCAATGAAATCCGTTACTGTTGCCGGCATTGATTGCGGTACGAACTCGATTCGTCTGAAGGTCTCCCGAGTCAGCGAAGACGGCGTTGAAGATATTGTTCCGCGTATTCTTCGTGTGATTCGCCTCGGTCAGGATGTTGATAAGACGCATCGTTTCGCCGATGAGGCATTGGAACGTGCCTACGCCGCTGCCCGCGAATTCGCCGAGGTGCTGAAAAAGCATCCGGTGGATGGCATTCGTTTCGTTGCCACTTCGGCCACTCGTGATGCTGAGAACCGTGAGGAATTCGAAGACACTATCGAGCAGATCCTCGGCGTGCGTCCGGAAGTCATTCCCGGTACGGAAGAGGCTGATCTAAGCTTCCTTGGTGCCACGAGCGTGGTTCGTCGCGACGTCGAAGCTCCGTATTTGGTGGTTGATTTGGGTGGCGGCTCTACGGAATTGGTGCTTGGCGGCGATGGCGTAAGCCATCCGAACACGCAGGTGCAGGCCGCGTTCTCCATGAACATTGGCTCGGTGCGTATGACCGAACGCCACTTGAAGAACGATCCGCCTACCGAAGCGCAGATTCAAGAGGCCATTGCCGACATCGACGAGCATATCGATGAAGCGTTCAAAACGGTTCCTGCAGGCAAAACCCGCACTATCATCGGCGTGTCTGGCACAGTGACTACCATGACCGCTCTGGCCATGGGATTGACCGAATACGACCATTCCGCGGTGGATGGTGCCAGCTGCTCGCTGGAAGACGCTTATGCGGTCGATAACAAGTTCCTTACGATGCCGCGCGAAGAGCGCCTGACCTACAAAACCATTCACCCGGGTCGTGTTGACGTGGTCGGTGGCGGTGCACTGGTGTGGAATCGTGTGCTCGCCAAAGTCAGCGAAGCGGCCTATGCCGACCATGGTCAGCATATCGACTCCTTCATGGCCAGCGAACACGGTTTGCTTGATGGCATTGTGTTGGATTACGGCACGCGATTGCTTGCCGAACGTTAACGTGGCATAATGACTTGGGCGTCGGCTTGTTCGATGCCTTGCCGCCATGGCGAAACTGGTATACGCAACCGACTTAAAATCGGTCTCTTCGGATTGCGGGTTCGATTCCCGCTGGCGGCACCGAATGACGTTGTGAAATATTGCTGGATAGCACGTACGAAACAATCCGTTATTACACTGGCGGCATTGATAACCCCAAGTAGCCGACTGGAACGGAAAAAGTATGACGTCGAAAGATATCAAGCCAGTAATCGAACAGCCCGATACGGAAATTCCGCTGATGCTCTCCCAAGCGATTATCGTCGCAGGAGTTTTGGCTGTGGGCGAACTGGCTTGTTCTCCGCTGTATTTCTCGTTGTTGAAGGCGTCGTTGGCGTTGATCCCATGGGCTATGGAAGCGGTGTTCATGGCAGTGGCGTTCACGTTCGTTGTGGGCTTTGCGCTGCTGTGGTGCGCCGAATCGTTCACGCTCAAAATGCGTGAACGGTTCCGACCGTTCGCATATGCGATTGTTGGACTTATCGGTTACGGTGCGTGGAGCCTGCTGGTGTTCTCCGCCACCATCAATTCCGTGCTTGCCATGGTGGGGGAGAGTGTGCTCACCAATGGCCAGATTGGTGCGATTGCGTTGAATGGCGCAGCGCTTGGTTTCGTCGCCTTCCTGTTCGCCAAGTTACTTGACGTTAAACTCGGCAATCGTAAAACCACGGCCATTATCATGCTGGTGGTGGAAGTTACGGCCGCCATCATTGGTTTGATCATTATGATTCTCATGTTCCGTGCATTGTATGCAGCCTGAGCAAGGCACCTGAGAAGCAAGGCGACGATTGGTATGTTCAGTATTCTCGAAATGTTCAAGATAGGCGTTGGACCAAGTTCCTCACATACTGTTGGTCCGATGGTGGCGGCATGCAAATTTGTCGAATCGCTTGAACATACGGGAACGCTTGGCCGTGTGAGACGCGTGCGTACGGTACTGTATGGATCTCTTGCGTTGACGGGTTTGGGGCACGGTACCGATCGCGCGACTGTGGCAGGTCTGGAAGGTAACATGCCGCAAACCGTCGATACGGACCATGTGAACATCATTCGTCATGAATGCGAGTCGAGTGGGGAACTGCTGCTGGCTGGTAAGCATCGCATCGATTTCGACTATGCGCATGATGTGGTGATGGACGTGTGGCATCGCTTGGCCGCGCACCCTAATGGCATGCGTTTCCAGGCATTTGACCAGCAGAACAATCTTGTTGACGAACAGGTCTGGTATTCCATCGGTGGAGGCTTCGTACGGCAAGGCAATGCCGAGGATCTGATGATCGGCATTCATGAGCGTCCGCCGATCGGAACGTCTTTCGCCGATCAGCAGAGTGATTCCTCACTTGATGACGGCTCGGATGTGCCATATCCATTCACGTCATGCGACGATCTCATTGCATTATGCGAGAAGCAACATATGAGTATCGCCGACATTGTGTGGGCCAACGAAACGGCCATGCAGTCGGCGGTGCAGGTTCGCAGCGAACTGGATAACGTGTGGCGGGTGATGCGTCGTTGCGTACAGCACGGATGCCATACGTCGCAGACCGTGTTGCCCGGCGGTTTGAATGCGCCCCGCAGGGCACCGAAAATGTATGCAAGGCTTGCCTCGAACAGTGATGTGCTTGCGCGAGACAAGAAACGCGCGGATGCGGTGCTCGAATCGTCGGATGCGGCATGGGTGGATTTGTTCGCTTTGGCGGTGTCGGAGGAAAACGCCGGCGGTGGGCGAATCGTCACCGCACCGACCAACGGTGCTGCAGGAATCATTCCGGCAGTGCTTCACTATTACTGGCATTTCGTTGACCATGCGAACGAAGAGGGTGTTATTACCTTCCTGCTCACTGCAGGCGCGGTAGGGTACCTGTTTAAACGCAATGCCTCCATTTCCGGTGCGGAAGTCGGATGCCAGGGAGAAGTCGGTACGGCATGTTCGATGGCTGCGGCCGGTTTGTGCGCGGTGATGGGCGGTACTCCACAGCAAGTGGAGAACGCTGCGGAAATCGGCATCGAGCATAATCTGGGACTGACCTGTGATCCCGTGGGAGGTTTGGTACAGATTCCATGCATCGAACGCAACGCCATGGCTGCGAACACTGCCATCAACGCGGTTCGTATGGCCATGCTGGGAGATGGAACGCATATCGTGACCCTCGATCAGGCCATTAAAACCATGAAAGACACGGGCGAAGACATGATGTCCAAGTATAAAGAAACCTCAAAAGGTGGTTTGGCGGTCAATGTCGTTGAATGCTAGCGGTGGTTGGTGCTAGTCTAGGTGGCATTGTGCTTTTCAAGGAGGTTCACCATGGCATCTCAAATGCCCGTTGTCAATGTTGAGTTCGGCGATCGCCCGACCATCGAATTCCCGTCCGAGACCGCTCCGGCAGGTCTGAAGGTTGTGGAGCTGCTCGAGGGCAATGGCCCGATGGTTCGCCGCGGCGACACCGTCACCGTTAACTATCACGGTGTGGTCTGGGGCAAAGACACCCCGTTCGATTCCAGCTTCGACCGTCACCAGCCGGCCAGCTTCGGCATCGGTGTCGGCCAGGTCATCAAGGGTTGGGACCAGACCGTTCCGGGGCACAACGTCGGTTCCCGCTTGGTGGTATCCATTCCGCCGGAGTATGGCTATGGTTCCCGTGGCGTTCCGCAGGCCGGCATCGGCGGCGAAGACACCCTGGTGTTCGTGATCGACATCATCTCCACCCGCTGAAACTAAGCGGCATAGAGTAATTTCCAAGGTCAAGGAGGCAACATGGCCGAAGAAAAAACGCTTCTGCTGACGCAGGAAGCTTATGACAAGATGAAGGAAGAGCTCGCTTGGCGCGAAGGCGAGTATCGCGACGAAATCCTTTCCAAGGTTTCCGCGGCACGCGCCGAGGGCGATTTGAGCGAAAACGGCGGCTATCAGGCCGCTCGTGAGGCTCAGCGAGTAAATCAGGGCCGCATCGAGGAACTGACCGTCAAGCTGCGCAACGCGAAGATTCTGACCGCGCCCAAGGCCGGCGAAGTCGGCGACGGTTCTTTGGTGACGCTGGATGTCAACGGACGTGAAATGGTCTACGTGCTTGGCACGCGTGACCTGTCCATCGCCACGGACTACAGCATCATCAGCCCGGAATCCCCGATCGGCGCGGCCATCAACGGCGCTCACGAGGGAGACACGGTGTCGTATACGGCTCCGAACGGACGTGAGATTTCCGTGACCATCAAGGAAGCCAAGCCGCTCGCCTGAGTGATGTTCGTCATAAGCTGAATCTGATATTCCAGCGATATAAATACAAGGCTGGTTCATCGAATACAACGGATGAACCAGCCTTTTCGTATATTTCGTCAAACTGCAATCAGATATGATCTGAACTTACGTCCATAGCTGCACGATCACCATGTAGATCGCCACCATATGGCATGCGTAACCGGCGACGGTGCCGCAGTGGAAAATCTCATGGAAGCCGAACACCTTCGGCCATGGATCGGGCTTACGTAGCGCGTATACGATGGCTCCGGCGATATAGCAGGCTCCGCCTGCGGCCAACAGCACCACAACCGCCGGACCGGCATATGGCGAAATCCAGAACAATCCCATGAATGCCACTCCGGAAACACCGAAAATAATATACACAATCACGTAAAGCCAGCGTGGGGCGCTGATCCAGATGACGTGAATGATGAGCGCCACGGTAGTGCAGATCCACATGCCCGCGATGATTGAATTGCGCCAGAACGGTTCGAGTGCAAAGGAGACCGGCGTATAAGTGCCTGCGATCAGCAGGAAGATATTCATATGGTCGATGCGTCGTAGCACATCCGTGACGCGAGGTGACCAATCGCCCAAATGGTAGCAGGCGGAATTGCCGAACAATACCAGCGAACACGTCATGAACACGGCGCAGGCCCACTTCAAACCGGTACCGTGTGCCAGGCAGATCAGCACGATGCCGGCCGCCAATGCCAGAGGAGTGGCCACGGCATGAATCCAGCCGCGCATCGCCGGCTTGGGGCGACCGTGCACGTCAAGACGAATCTTACGTTCGATCTCCGCCGGAGTGATGCCTTCTATTTTCGCGGCACGAGCTTCGCCCTTGGCTATAGCCATTTTCGCCTTGCCGTCGGCCTTCTTGCGGATGTTCTCGGCCTTGTTGCGTGCCTTCACGCGAATAATATCGGCCTTGGCTTGAAGGGCCTGTTCGCGTGCCTCGGCGATGATCGCTCGTTTTTCCTCGATCTCTACGTCTGTGGGTTTCGCCATCTGTGTGCCTCCACTGTAAGTTACGGAACCGTAACCTACGTTACCGTAACTCATGGATATGTCAATATTGCTTTTCCTGCAATATGCGTCGTGTCGTGCAAAACCTCTGGTGTGATGCGTATGATGGAGCGCATGGCTGATTTCTCACATATCTTGACGACCCGTCCCGATTTCGATGACGAAGATCGTGAATGGCTGCATCATCTGGTCGCCGACTGGCAGGTGATCGCCGACCTGAGTTTTGCTGATCTGCTGCTCATTCTGCAAAATGGCGAGGGCAAATACATTATTGCCGAACAGTGTCGTCCATCCACGGTGATGAGCCTGAGGGCCGACGATGTGGTCGGCGACGTTGTCGAGGAGGAAATGAGCGCTGAATTGGATGCCGCGATGGCTTCCGAATCGGTGTTCCGTTCCACGGTGCTCCGCACTGTGGGCGAGTCCACGGTGTGCAATGTGTACGCGCCGGTGCGTCATAATGGCAAGACGCTGGGCTTGGTGGTACGTGAGACGAATATGGCCACCCGGGAGTCGAACGGACGTTACGAATCCGAAAGCATCAGCGCAGGTAAGCAGCTGTATGAGATGATTCCTCGCGGTCAGTTCCCATATCGTAATCCGATTATGAACCAGCGTCACAATGCGCGTGTGGCGGACGGCTTCATCGTGCTCACCGTCGAAGGTATCGTGCGATATGCTTCGCCGAATGCCATCAGCTGCTTCCGACGTTTGGGATCGGTCAGCACCATGCAGGGGGAGTATCTGAGCGAAATCGGCACCAAATTGCTGCGCGAGAACGATCCCGTGCTGGAAACCTTGCCTCTGGTGCTCAGTGGCAAAGCCGCCGTCGATTCCGAACTCGATGCCAACAAGTCCGCGGTGTCCATGCGTTCGCTGCCGTTGATGGATGCCAATGGCCGCGTTGGCGCTGTTGTGCTATGTCGCGACGTGACTGAGCTTCGCCGTCGTGAAAAGGAACTGCAGACCAAGGATGCGACGATTTCCGAAATCCACCATCGCGTCAAGAACAACCTTCAGGCGGTTTCCGCATTGCTGCGACTGCAGGCACGTAAGACCAAGTCCGAAGAGGTCAAGAAAGAGCTGAAAGAGGCGCAGCGTCGTGTACAAACCATCGCCATGGTCCATGAAGGCTTGAGCCAGACCGCCGATGAAATCGTCGATTACGACAAGGTCATTTCCAGCCTGTTGAAGATGGCGGTGGATTTGGCCACCATGCGTGACCAGCATATCGACATCGACTTCATCGGCAGATTCGGCATGATGCCGGCGCAGGATGCCACGCCGTTGTCATTGGTGCTGACCGAGCTGATCACCAATTCCGTGGAACATGGCTTCGAAGGTCGCAAAGAAGGTCATATCACGATTTCCGTGGGACGCGGTGGCAACAACCTCAATGTTGTGGTCGAAGACGATGGCACGGGCTTGGCCAATGAGGAGCATGATGGTATGGCACGTTCCTCCGGATCCGGTTTGGGAACGCAGATCATCAGCACGTTCGTCAACAACGATTTCGGAGGCACGGTCCGTTGGGAGCCCCGTCGTGGCGGTGGCACCCGAGTAGTGCTCGATATGAAGCTGCGTGCGGCGCAGGAACGATAGGAAAGATACGAAAATGTCCGGTTGACCAGGGGAAGTCAACCGGACATTTTCGTTGTAAGTCGCTATTCGCAGAGCGTATGCAATGATGGATCTTTGAAAATTTCAGATCTGCATCTGCATGGCTTGGGAGCGGCGGGCACGCATGGCACGGCGCTTGAGCGCACGACGTTCGTCTTCGCTCAAACCGCCCCAAACACCGTAATCCTGATTGGTGTCAAGCGCGCACTTCAGGCACGCGTCAATCACCTTGCAGGTGCGGCAGACGGCCTTGGCCTCTTCGATCTGCTGATAGGCGGCGCCTGTATTGCCGACCGGGAAAAACAGCTCCGGATCCTTGTCGCGGCATGCGGCCTTGGCGCGCCAGTCAAAAGCACTGCTCATATAATCGCCTTCCTCTTGCCATGTACGGCATGTAAGTCCGTTACTCAGATAACCACGAATCGCGCGACTTTTCAAGAGTCTTCGCGAAAAGAATCCCACGAATCGTTAAAAACCTTGGAATTCCACGCACTGAATAGGGCATGCTTTGGCCTGTTGCATGAGCACGCCACGACCTGGGAGGGTATAGTCGTCGGCTGCGAACCCGTCCAGAATTGCGCCGGGAATGCCGAGCATCAGATCGTTGGAACGTTCTCCGCAGGGGAACGCCACACGAGTCGGACATCGGTCCAGCAGTGCGGAAATAGGTTTTTCCACCGCGGCAATCACTGTGATATTGGGATTGACCAACGCCTCACGCAATTCGTTCGCTTCAGGCGCAGAGGAAAAGGGATTAAGCGCTTCGTCCGCATCATCCACAATCCAGATGGTTCGCTTATGCGACGGTAAGGGTTTGCCGTCATCCGTCACCATGCCATGTTCGGTTTTGCGTGTGAAACGAATATTGGCGCAACCCGTGTCATATAGCCAGCGTGCGCAATGCAACAGTAGATTGGTTTTGCCGCTGCCGTAGGCACCGATGATGGCGATATTCTGTTGGCTCACGTCAAGAATGGCGGTATACACCAATACGCCATCGTCGGCAAGCGCAAAGGGAACGTTATGCCATGACTGGTTTGATGGGATGGAAAGATCGGATTGCGTTGCATGTTGCGTGAGAGGCTCGGAAAACAGGAGATCGGGGCGTTTGCAGGCGTGGAATCGTGCGGCCGTTCCAATATTGCGGACAAGTCGGTTGACATCGCGGACCGCGCTGCATAGGAAAGGTGTGGTGTGTTGTCCGTCATTGCAATAGGCTGCACCGGGAATGCTGGGAGGAATCAGCGCTGCGTCACGTATGCCGATCAATTCGTTCGACTGCATTTGGTCTGTAACCCGTAAGCATATGCTCAGCGAGATATTGGCTTTCATGTCGGCATGGACTTGGCCCATAGGATATTGCGTGCAGACGATCAGATGCATGCCAAGGGAACGGCCAAGTGACGCAAGACGATTCAGCCGTTGCATATAGTCGGGCAGACGGTCTCGAAGCGCATGGAATTCATCGATGACCACAACCAGTCGTGCCGGAGGCCGGACCAATTGGTCGAATCTGGAAACACGTTCGGCGCTGACCAGAGCCTCACGACGCACCAATTCCTGTTCAATGGCATTCAACGCGCGAATCGCGTGGAACAAATCAAGATCGCAGACATTGCCAACGGTGTGGGGAAGATGTTCCAAAGCGTTGAATGTCGATCCTCCTTTGAAATCCAAAAACACAAAATGCAGATCATCAGGGCTGTATTGCATGGCGAGCGACAAGCACCAACTGATGAGCAATTCCGATTTTCCCGAACCCGTGGTGCCTGCTACCATGGCATGCGGTCCTGATCGTTGCAGATCCGTGCGAAACAAGCCATGCTCCGTGACTCCTATAGGGCAGGATGATGTGGAGGAAAGCCATGTTCGTGTGATGGTGCGCCAAGGCAGCGCGTCCTCGTCCAGAGCGTAGAACCGCTCGAAACACATATGGGGCATTGCGGCGAACGGCGAATGGCTGTTTTGCCTTGCGGTCTCCACCACCTTTGCATAGGTGGTGGAGACCGGTTCGTCATGCTGCTGCTTCTGATTGGAACGCAACGCCATGGATGCCAGAGACAACGCGCTGCTGATGAGTCCAGGAGCAAGCATGGCCACATATAGCCATTGCCGTTGCGCGATCATTATGACAAGCATGACAAGTTGCGATAATACCGGCGCGGCCCAGCTGATGAGCATCAGCCGATCCTCATTGAATCCATTGGTATGCTTGCGCTTGGTTTTGCTGTTCATGCCGTCATTGTGAACAGCAGTGGCGGATGGACGCAAGCGAGAATCAGGGTTGTGGTCGGAGGATATGGTTATCCACATCCTGACCACAACCCTCAACTTTGCTGTTCGGCGAGCGTGCCTACAGTGCCAGCCCGATGGGTCCCCTTAGCCAATTCGGAGAACAGTTCGAGGTTCTTACCCTCGTCCAAGAGCACGCTTGAGCCGACACCATCAACGTAGTAGTCGGGATCGGTCCAATAAACGCTTCCTGAAATGCCTTGATCCCCAGAAGCGCTTTTGAACGCCAAAGCCATGCGCATCAGCGATGAGGTCGAAGCCTTTTCATCCACGGTTACGGAGCCCAACGCAGCCTCCGCAACTTTTTTGACCTTGCCGAAGTTCAGCAGCGTATCCTTGGACGCGCCCTTTTTCACTATGGCGTTGATGACCTGACGTTGACGGGCTGCACGACCGAAATCGCCTTGCGCGTCCGCGTAACGCATACGAGAAAACGCAAGCGCGGTGGTGCCGTCGGCGGTATGGCAGCCGGCAGTCCAGTTCAACTGGGAGTACGGATCGCTTACATCCTGGTCGTAGCACAATTCGACGCCTCCTAAAGCGTCGACCACTTTGACCAGACCCCCGAATTGCACCATTGCCACGTGGTTGATTTTTTGCCCGGTGATGTCTTCGACTTCGTTAACCAGTTGTTTGCCGTTGTACAGTTGGGCGACGGCGTTGATTTTCATGTAACTCTGGTCGATTTCCACCAAGGAATCACGCGGAATGGAAATCAGTGAGGAAGGTCCGGATTTCGGTTTGGTGAGTACCAGAATGGTGTCTGTTCTGAAACCGGTCACGTCTCCCGCATCGCCAATGGTGCCTTCGCGTTCGTCGGAACCGAGGATCAGCCAGCTTTCGCCAGCGGTATCGGCTTTGTTCGTCAACCAAGACTGTTTGTTGAGCTGTCCATCCACCCAATTCCATGCGGAGAATATCGACAGTCCCAAGGCGAGAATCACAGCAAGGAAAAACGCGAGAATGACCCGCCCCATATGTCGTTTTCTGTGGGGGAGCACGGCTTTCGCAGTGGATTGGTATCCTGTTGTGCTATTGCCGGACAAAGGTTGTCTGGGCGTGTTCTGTCGCGTTGTTCGTGGCATGCCAGTGGGTATGGAGGAGGATCCTCGTACCTGCTGAGACGCACGGTGATTGTTCGGAGCTGAAGCAGGAGCAAACGATGCAGGAGACGATGATGCCGACTTACGTGGTCTGCTGGTGGAGTTTGCGGCAGGACGGAAACTCTGTGGAGCGCTGGAACCGGATGGAGTTACGGATGATGGTTGCGCTGTACGCCTGCTGGCGTGCGGGGCACTTGAGCGCGCTGGCTGTGCGGCAGGCGAAAAACTCGGAATTGACGGAGAGCCGGATTGAGAAGGAATTGTGGATTTGTGAGGCTGTGATTCCGTCTTCTTCCGTCCTGCGGACGGGATGAAGCTCGGTGGTGCGGGCATGGGGTCCTTGCCGCCGTTCTCTTCACTCATACAATGTCCTCCAAAAAGAAATCCGTTCCTACACCATTTACACCGTGTAGGAACGGATTCGGTGAAAGCGGTCTAGTTCTTTGCGGGAACGGCACAAACTGTCGCGTTGAGGTAACGATCGGCAAGTCCGATGTACTGCCCGGTAAGAGCGTCATGGATGGAGCCATCTTCCGGATCGACGGTGCCACCGGTGTTCGGATCGATAAGCGTGCCATCGGCTTGCGTGATCAGACCAGTGACCGGATCAGGCGTCTGTGCGGCTTCCTGGGAACCCGTGTTGTCAGTGCCCATATTATCCGTATTGTCAGTGCCATCCGTCGAATTATCGGAAGAACCGTCGGAATTGCCTGCGGTATTGGCATCCGTGTTCGCGTCGGATTCGTCGGAACCATAAATCGGCTTGTCCGCGCGCATCTTCTCCCATAGCGTCTCCGCCTCATCGGTCCAGACCGAACGATTCGGGTCCGACGGCGCGGATACTACCGGAACGGTCTGCGAATACAGGTTGGACAGATTGAAATCCTTGAGGCTCATGGCAAGACCTGCAAGCGCTGCGGTATCGGCCATGCCTTGCGAGATATAGAGTGATTGCAAGGCTGATTTCGCTAGCTGGTAGAGCTGTGCGGTGTCAGTAAAGAGGTTCTTGCTGAGCGCTTCGTTCATCAACTGTTTGATGAGGTATTGCTGTCTGGTTGTTCGTGATGTGTCGGATCCGTCTCCCAGACCATGGCGGGTTCGTGCGTACTGCGTTGCCTGGTGTCCGTCCAGATGGTGCAGGCCCTTGGTGAGTTGCAGGCTGGTGTAGGGGTCGTCGACGTCCTGTGGGATGCACAGGTCGACTCCGCCTACGGCATTGATCATTTTGACCAGTCCTGCGAAATCCACGACGATGAAGTTTTGAATGTTCAGTCCGGTGAGGCTGTTCACTGCATTCAGGGTGCAGCTTGCGGCTGAAGCGAGATCGCCGCCGGTCTGGTATGCGTTCGCGAAAATCGAGTTGAACATCACATTGTATTGCGCGGGAATCGTGCCGTTGGTCGTTTCGCACTGCGGTATGTCCACTAGGGAGTCGCGCGGAATGGAAACGAGATTGATTTTGGTGCGGTCCGCGGAAATCTGCGCCACCATTGTGGTGTCGGCCTGATGGTTGCCTACCACGTCGTCGAAGTTGCCTCCGACGGACTGGTTCTCTTCGCCATCGCGGGAATCCTGCCCGATGAGTACGAATTCGATGGGTTTGCCGGAGTTGGGATCGATGATCGAGGTGTTGGCGTCAAGTGAGCCTTGTCCGATGATTTCGACCGAATGGTCTTTGATGATGCCATTCACATCCAGCCATGTTGCGGCCGCTGCGGTTCCCGAGAACACCAGCATCGCCGCGATGACCGAAGCGACTATCGTCCTCGCACGATGCTGCACTCGATAGCCAAGGCTGTGACGCGGCTTTGCGTCTCGCAGTCCATTGACGTTAGGAAGCTTATCGCCGGCTGGTGATGTGGTCACGGTATCGCCTTCCTGTTTATACAAAAGATCACGCCATATCTCAACGCGTTCTAGAACATACCACTACTCTGTCATGGGATTATAGAGATGTTCCCCGATTTTCACGGATTCTGCTTCAGGCCCCCGTCGTTCTTGGAGTTACCATGTACCATATTTTTCTCGAATTATAGTGATTGACACGGCGGAAAACTTGACAAAAAGAAATTGCATGTGTGTAATTTAACACGACTAAAAGTGCGCATACGTATAGCAGGGGAGGACGCATGTGGGGCGTGATCGACGAGTCCTCCGATAATCCGCTTGCGGAACTGTGGGGTCTGTTCAAAAGCGATGATGATGTTTCCTGGCAGCATAGGGCTTTATGTTCTCAGACTGATCCGGAAGCGTTCTTTCCTGAAAAGGGCGGATCAACCAGGGATGCCAAGCGAGTGTGCGCCCAGTGCGAGGTTCGTGAGCAATGCCTGAAATGGGCCATCGAGCATGATGAGCGTTTCGGCATTTGGGGTGGCATGAGCGAACGTGAGCGCCGTCGGTATAAGAAGGAACACAAGGAACGGGCATAACGCACGGCACACCCTGTGCGTACACTTGAAATTATGAATTCTAACGCCAGCAGCGATATCCAGGGAATTGTGACCGATCTGCTCAACAGCAGGCCGTACTCCCATCGGCAGGATGCCGATTCATCCGTGGCTGCGGTGATTACCGCGCAAAGCGATCTACGTTTTTTCTCATCCACTTTTGCCGCGGTGCTCGCACAGCGTGTGCTTCCAGGCACTATTATCGTTGCGGATTGCACCAATCAGGTTGAGCAGCCTATGCAGATGACGTTTAGCGTTATCCCGTCGCCTGCCGGTGTGCTTACGGAAGTTCCCGAAAGCAAGACCATACGTGTCATTCTCGTAGGAGTGAAGGGTGCCTCTTCATTCATGAATGCCGTGGCTCGTGCAATGCAACAGATCGATCTTGACGACCGGGTCGGTGCTCTGTGGACATTGCATGACGATTCCAGGCCGGCCGATGAGTCATGCCTTGAGGTGTTGCTCGATGCTTGGAAAAACACGCCGACTGCGTCTTTGCTTGGCGCGAAACAGTTGGATTGGCAGGCGGAAAGCCTGCATAACGTCGGTTTGTATGCGGGGCACCACAATGTCACGTCTCTGGTGGTGGACGGTGAGCCGGATCAGGAACAGTATGATGGCCGGCAGGATGTGTTGGCTGTGTCGCTTTCCGGCGCGCTGGTTCCATTGGCCACCTTGCGTACTTGGAAGGGTGCCGATCCATGGTTCGGCACGTTCGCCGAATCCACGGACCTGTGCAGGCGCATCTGCCTGGGCGGTGGCCGTGTGGTGGTGGTCCCGCAGGCGCGAATCGCCCATAGGAGGGCAAGATTTGAAGGCGTGCGTTCCAAAAACGGCCAACCTGTTGAAGATGAGGAAGGCCGCGTCGATCCGTACCTTGCGGTACGCGAGGCGAATACGAAATACGCGTATACGGACGTGCATCGTTCTTGGTGGCCGCTGCTGTGGATCTGGTCGATACTGAAGGCGTTGGGACTGGCCGTGCTGTGCCTGACGCGCAAACAGCCATACCATGCCTGTTGCGAATTGGCCCTGCCTTGGCGTTCGTTGCTCCACTTGCCGGGCGCATGGAGGGCCCGTGCCCGATTGCGTGAGCAGAGTAGGGTCTCCTTGAAGGCATTGGCCGCATTGCAGACGACTCGTCAGCAGATCGGCCAATGGAACGATCGCAAGCGTGCGTTTCTTGACCAGCGTGGCACTGTGATCCTCAGCCCTCTTGCCAAGGCGCATCTGCGTAAAAGGCTCATGCGCAGGTGGGGGCTTGCCATCGCATCGGCGGTGATCGCCTTCGCATGGATCGTCTTCCTATATTGGAATGTGCTTCGGAGCGTATTCTCCGGCGCGTCGATATATTCTCAAACGTTGCTGCCGACCGATGCCAGTTTCAGCCAGTTGGTGCATGCCGCCACCACGTCGTGGGCGTATACCGCGGGAACTGGAATCAGCGCCCCGAGCGCGCCTTGGCTGCTGGTGCTCATGGTGGTTTCCGTATTCACGGCTGGCCATGTTGCGACCGCAGTCGCCGTGGTGTTCTTCTTGTCCGCTCCTTTGATGGTGCTGTCGTTCTGGGCTTTGGCTGGAATCTTTACTCGGTCCGACACGGTGCGTTGCGTGATCGCGTTGGCATGGTTCGCCATCGCATTGTCGATGAACGTGTACAGCGATGCCGACGTGACGATGATGACGGTCATGGTGTTTCTTCCTGCGGCCTTCGCGTTTTCTTTCCGAGCCGTAGGCATGTACCGTACGGAAGATCTGGTCAATCCGCAGGCTTCCGTGCAGGCCGCGGCGCTTGCGGCATTGTGCTTTATTCCCGTCGTCGCGGCCGAACCGCAATTGCTGCTGCCGCTGATGTTGTCGTTCCTTGTGTTCCTGATGCTTGTACGCTCCCATAGAACGACGCTGCTGCTGATTCCGCTGCCGGCCGCTTCCGTATGCGCGCCCACATTGGTCAACACGGTACGTTTCGCAGGAGCAGGTACGTGGCGTCAGATTTTTGGCAGTGTGATATTGCCGTCGTCTGCGCATGATGGGCATCCGATGATCGCAAATCTTTCGGATATTGTTTCCCGTGCGTTCGGCGTTGCCGTATCCGGCGAGATTTGGCAGTATGTGGCTGCTGCAATGTTGGCATTGATTGTGCTTCTTGCCGCGGTATCGCTGTTCCTGCCATTCGTGCTTCGCGTGTCGCGTATGATGTGGGTCGTGGCGATCGCGGGTCTTGCCACGTCGCTGCTTTCCGCCGCGGTTGTGGTTGCGGTCGATGCGGATGGCGCCGTGGCCGGTTCCGTGCTTCCCGGCGTTTCATTCACGATGATGGGACTGCTGTCTTGCGTGTGCATGGTCGCAGGCGGTGCGGTGCAACGTTTCGTCATGCTGTGGCAGAGGCCCACCGGCGATGTCGAAGTTGAGAGGAATGGCGCTTCTACTGGCATTATTGCCGGGCGTGCGGCACGAATCGTGCTGGTCATGCTGATTGCGGCGTCGGTTGTGGCGAGTGCTGGTTTTGATTATGTCGCCAGAGACCATAACACGGTTTCGACCAGTGATTCCGGTTTGCCGATTGTTGCTTCCGACTATCTTGCGCAGGATGAGGCGAGGCGTGTGCTCGCAGTACGCGCGGATAGTGCCGGTTCCATCAGCTACAATGTGATGCGCACCCGCCGAGGTGATTTGATCGACAGCTCTCCGGCACAGCGTGTCGAAGTGGCGTTCGGACGTTCCGATGATGCGAACAAGGCCATCGCCAAGGATTGCGCGCAGCTGTTGTCGAATGCTGATTCCGACGCCGTCGCCGATTTGAGCGAGTTGGGATTCGGAGGCATCTATGTGGTGCGCTCCGGCGAAGACAAGGCGCAAAAGGAGATAACCGATCAGTTGAGTTCCAATATCAGCGCTTCCGATGGCACGCAGAATGTCGTAAGCACTGATGCGGGAACATACTATCGTCTCACCATCCAAGATACGGCCAAGCAGCATATCGACCGCAAGGGATATCGACAGGCTGAATCGAGTGTGTGGCGTCAGGCATGGCTGTGGTGCATGGGTATTGTTCTCGCAGCGTATTGCTTGGTTGCGCTTCCGCGCATGAGGCGTCACGGTCAGGAGGAAGCATGAGCAAACATTCCCGTTCCAAAACGGTTTGGCGTGTAATTCTGGCCATAGTGTCGGTGTTGGTCATTGTCGCACTGGCGACCGTGGCCGTAATCTACCGCCCGACTTGGATTCATGCGGATTCGCCGGTAACGCAGCGTTCATCCGTATCCCGTACCGTCAGTCCGCGTCAGCTGGAAACATATTGTCCAGCACGAATGACGATAGCTGATACTGATGCGTATGGAGACAGCGAATATCAAGCGTCCAACGGCAATATCATGTCGTCGGCGCGTTATGCGTCCTTCGGTTCGGTGTTCCGCTCTTCCGTAGGGCTTCTCGGAGCTGATGAAGCCACTTCGTCATTGGTGTTGAACAAGGATGATGCCGGATCGGATGATGATATTTTCATGGCGTCCGGCACGGTCGATGACGGAGCCCAATTGCAGAATACCCGATTGCTGTCGGCTTCCGATGGAACGGGAGCGGCCTCTTCGGTGATGTCTTGGGCTACTGAGGGAGATTTGAAAGGCGTTTCCGCTGCTTCCTGCGTCGTTCCGGCTTTGAAGCAGTCGCTGATGGTGTCGGGCACCAAAACAGGCATGACCCAGCAGCTGGTCGTGGCCAATCCGTCGGCTAAGGCCACGTCGGTGAACATCAAGGTTTGGGGATCCGACAAGTCGGGTGCTTTGGCATTGTCTACCGGTTCGACGTTGACGGTTGGCGCGGGCAAGGAATCTGTGCTGAACCTTGCCGCAGCAGCTTCCGGGCAGGATGCTTTGTACGTTACCGTGTCCAGCGTGGACACGCCCGTTGCGGCCGTGGTGCGCACCATAGCCATGGATGGTCTGGTTGCAAAAGGATCGGATTATGCGGTTCCCAATACTGTTGCCGCAAAAACATTGGCGATTGACGGACTCACGGAAGGCGATGCCGTCAACCTGTATGTGTATCCGTCTCGGCAGGCCGACGTCACCGTATCTTGGACGGATGACCAAGGTCTGAAGAAAACCAATCAGCAGACGCTCGAATCGAATCGCGTTTCGGTCATCGACCTGGGTTCGGTTCCCAAGTCGGCGACCGGACTTACCATCAGCGCCAGCGAGCCGGTATCCGTCGCCGCGAAGATCACCAATGATGGCGATGATGACCAGGCTGATTTCGCCTTGGTCAACGCTTCAGTGCCGATGAGCGTCTCCGCCATGGCCGTGCCCGACCATGCCACGGCTCAAGTGGGCATCACCAACATATCGGGCGATGAGCGCACAGCAACATTGACGTCCTATAACAGTGTCGGAGATACTGTTGACCAGCGCGAGATTGCTCTCCAATCCGGCGCTTCGACAACGGTTGATCTGGCGGATATCAACGATGGAGACGTTGCCGCCGTAAGCTTTGCCGATCCGGACCAATCAATGGTGTGGAACATCCGTATCAGCCAAAAAGACGTATCGGATGCGAAACTGGCCGGAGTGTCGATTATCGGCGCAACGGATCTGAAGGAAGCCCGCGAGCAGGTGCTGGCCAACCAGAACATGACCGTCGTGCGTTGATCACATACCCCAATCGGGGTCGATCTCTTCGGGACGGCGTCCATACAGTTCCGCCAAGCGCAACACCACTTCGTCGCGGATGGCGAATTGCAGGTCCATACGGCTTCGCGCATGCGATTGCAAAGGCATACGGTACAGCACGACGCGCGGCGGAATGCCATGTTCCGCGGGGAAAGACTGCGAGCCCAAGTGCGCAGTGGCCTCCCAAGGTGCCGGGTCGGATGGCGGAACATCCTCGACCGCAAACTGTACCGGTGCCACCAGTTCGGGCCATGCATCGTTGAGCCTACGGATCTGAGCCACCAGCATGTCGTCGAACATACCGCTTCTTGTACGATAACGTGGAAGTCTGGTACCGAACATGGGAGTGCGGGTCCCACGACCATGACGGTTTCTATACACTGTTGATTCCCAAGGCAATTGATACATGGCTTCTACCATATCAGGGCCTTGCGCGAATCATGCGATAGCATATTGTTCATTGCATCGACACAGGAGGAAACGATCATGACGGATATTTCCGTGCCCTGTTGGAACGACGTGGATATCGAGGAATTGTGCAATGGAGTACGCCTTATCGCCTTCGATCTCGACAACACGTTGGCAAGGTCGAAAAAGCCAATGAAGGACGACATGGCCGAATGCTTCTCCGCATTGACATCGTTGATTGATGTCGCGGTGATCACCGGTGGCAAGTATGCATTGCTGAAAAGTCAGGTGGTGGAACGGTTGACAGGTCAAGCCAATCGGTCGCATCTGCATCTTATGCCGACCAGCGGCACCCGATACTACCGTTGGGGCGGATCGGATTGGGCGCCGGTCTTCGCCCATGACCTCAGCGCGGATGATCGTGCGAAAGCTTACGAATCGTTGGAACGCAATGCGCGCGAACAGGGTATCTGGCTCACGCACGTTTGGGGTGAACGTATCGAGGATCGTGGCAGCCAGATCACATTCTCCGCATTAGGGCAGCTTGCGCCCATCGAAGCCAAGGAGGCGTGGGATCCAACCAACGAGAAGAAGAATCGTCTGGCACGAGCGGTTGCCGCCGATCTACCGCATTTGGAGGTACGGCCGGGCGGCGCCAGCAGCGTCGATATCTCCGAAAAAAACGTCGACAAGTCGTTCGCTGTTCGAGAATTGGCCGATATTCTCGGCATTACGGTGGCGCAGATTGTTTTTGTGGGAGACCGTATGGATCCGGATGGTAACGATTATCCCGCGGCAAAGGCAGGCACCAGGGCGGTGAAGGTTACCTGTCCGAACGATACCGTGAAATTGTGCGGTGGAATCATCGCCAGTCTATCGCGATAGAACCTGTTGGGAGGTTTCGCATGAACTCAATGGCGAGGGCATGCTCGATGGTGGTTAATCTGCTGTTTCCCCGGGGCTGCGCCGGGTGCGACAAACCGGATGAAGTGCTATGCGAAGCTTGCAGGGCATTGTTTTCCCAGCCGACCGCACAGTCGTTTGACGGTGTGGCGATGCAACGCTGGTTCGCATGCGGATGGTACCATGGCACGGTCAGAAGGGCGGTTCTCGCGTGGAAGGATCACGGCGACGAGGAATGTGACCGTGCGTTCGCCGATGCGATATGCGCCCTTGCAAAAGCGTCTGGCGTTATTGACTTCGTTCGTGATAGGCATGGTTCATGCCATGATGTTGTTGTGGTTCCCGCGCCTTCGTCTCCCGCTTCAATACGTCGTCGCGGACGTAAACATATGATGCCGATCGCCAAACATCTGGCAGGTTTTCTACGGGAGGAAACAGGCTGCGAGGTGACGGTGCGTGACGCGTTGGAGAACAGGGGGGTCAAAGGGAAATCAGTGCAGACCAGCGGTGCGGCGCAACGGTCGCAACGTTTGAAGGGGCATGTTTCGGTGTGTCCTTCGGTTTCCTTGCGCAATACGATGGTGATTCTGGTGGATGATATTGTCACGACCGGTGCGACCATGCGCAGTTGCGTCGAAACGATGCGGAAGGAGGGTGCTACGGTCGTGACCGTGCTTGCTTTGGCTCACACTCCGGCGGGAACGCAGAAGGTTGGCCCAACGCAAGCATGGTCACGCACGCAAGTGCAGTGACGTGAGAAATCCTCTATTCGTCATCCGTAACATGGTATTTCGGCAGAATGATTTCAAAATCGGCTCCACGCGGGTCATCGACGACCCTCACCGAACCACCGTGCAACTGGGCGGCCCAACGTGCGATGGACAATCCCAAGCCGGTTCCGCCCGATTCGGTGCCCGGACCTGTTTTTCCTTTGACGAAACGGCGGAAAATGTCGGAACGCGCCTCTTGCGGAATCTGCGATCCGAAATTGACGACATTGGTGACGATGGTGCCGAAATCCTTGTTTTCGTGTGCTTCGATAAGCACCGTGGTATTGTCCGCGGAATGCTTGAGCGCGTTCGCGATGATATTGGTGAACAGTTGGCGCAGGCGGTCCTGATCGCCTGCCATCTCGATATCGTCGGGCACATGCATTTCGATGTCATGCGCATGCCCGGCATCGGCGATTTCCAAAGGTTCCACGGTTTCGTCAAGAAAATCGGCGAAATTGAACATTTCGATTTGCAGGCTTGCCGCGCCGGCTTCCATGCGGGAAAGATCAAGAAGGAACGCGATCAGATCGGACAGGCGGTGCGTCTGATTGAGGATGCTTTCCAGATTTGATGGCGTAGGGTCGATCACGCCATCCGCCATGTTTTCGACCATGGCTTGAAGCGCTGATACGGGCGTGCGTAATTCGTGGCTTACGTTGGCTACCATGTCCCGGCGCATCTGGTCGGCATGCTGAAGCTCTTCCGCCATTTCGTTGAAGGTGAGGGCGAGCTGGCCGACTTCATCGCGACTATTGGAGTCGACATGGACGCGCACGGTGTAATCGCCTTCTGCCATCGCTTCGGCGGCGTCGCGCATTTGGCGCAGGGGAGAGGTGAGTCCTCTGGAGAAGAAATATGTGATTCCTAAAGCCACGGCGAGGGTAATGGGCATGGCGATCCATACGCTGAGCCCTACTTTGAGCAGGAACCACGCCATGATGAACGCAATGGCGGTGGAGATGGTGATCAGAACGCTCAATTCAATTTTGAGCGATGAGAACAAACCAATAGGACGTTCGGTTTCCAATGGATTCACCGAACGCCCTGGTTTTGTATCGGTAGTACGCATACCACCGAATTTTAGCGCATTAGTCTTGGACTTCTGGCGGTTCGAACGCGTAACCGACGCCATGCACGGTACGAATGGTCTTCGAACCGAGCTTATGGCGCAATGCCTTGACGTGCGAATCGACGGTGCGAGTGCCGGAAGCATCCACCCAATCCCACACTTCCTCGAGCAGTTTCTCGCGAGTGAGCACGGACTTCGGCTTGCGGGCCAGCGTGGCCAGCAAATCGAATTCCGTAGGGGTCAGGTGCACCTGCTTGCCATTGACGGTGACGATACGTTGCGCGGGATCGATGACCAAGGAGCCGAAATCGAGAAGCTTCTCGTTTTCGGAGTTTTTGGCGATGACCTTGGCACGATCTACACGGCGCAGCAACGCCTTGCAACGGGCGATGAGTTCGCGCATGGAGAACGGCTTGGTCATGTAGTCATCGGCTCCGGCACCGAGGCCGATGACCTTATCGGCCTCGTCGTCTCGTGCCGTCAGGATCAGCACTGGCACAGGGCGCTCCGCCACGATGCGTTTCGTGGCCTCAAGACCATCCATCACGGGCAACATGATGTCCATGATGACCAGATCCGGACGCAACGTAGTCGCGGCCTGAACCGCACTGGCGCCGTCGGATGCCACGCGCGCCGTCCAGCCTTCCGCTGTGATGCGCTGCGCGATGGCAGTGGCCAGTGTCGGCTCGTCTTCGACCACCAGAACGGTGCGTGGAGCCGTTGTGGGTTGTGCTGATGAGTTGAGCATAGCTTTCCGCCTTTCTCAGAGTTCCGGCTTCAAGAATACTGCGCCCAGTGCCGGAACGGTGATTTTCGCGGACCAATCACGTGAATGGTATTCGCCTTCGATCGCTTCGACCGTGCCATTGTGAATGCCGGAACCGCCGTAGATCTCATCATCCGTGGTCAGCACTTCGGTCCATTTGCCGCCCTTGGTGAGCGGTACCTGATAGTCGGTCCATGCCTCGCCGGAGAAGTTCACCACAACCACCATTTGCTCTCCGTCCTTGCCGATACGCACGAAGCTGAGCGTGTTGTGATCGGCGTCATCGCTGGTGAGCCACTGGAAGCCGGCCGGGTCGAAGTCTTGGCTCCAAAGTGCAGGGGAAGCCTTGTACAGCGTGTTCAAATCCGCGACAAGCTTTTGCACACCCTGGTGGTCCGGCCATTCAAGCGCGGCCCAATCCACGGAACCGTCATGATCCCACTCGCCGTACTGGGCGATCTCATTGCCCATGAAGGTGAGGTTCTTGCCCGGGTGGGCCCACTGGTAGGCGAACAGCGCGCGGACACCGGCATACTTCTGCCAATCGTTGCCCGGCATCTTGCCGAACATGGATCCCTTGCCGTACACAACCTCATCGTGGCTGATCGGCAGCACATAATGCTCCGAATAGGCGTACACCATGGAGAACGTGATCTCGTTGTGGTGCCACTTGCGGTTAATCGGCTCCTCATGCAGATACTGCAGGGTGTCGTGCATCCAACCCATGTTCCACTTGAGACCGAATCCCAAACCACCGGCGTCGGTCGGCGCGGTGATGCCTGGGTAAGCCGTGGATTCCTCGGCGATCATCATGATGCCCGGATTGTTCTTGTATGCCGTGGCGTTGGCTTCCTTGAGGAAGTCGATGGCTTCGAGATTCTCGCGGCCGCCGTAGATGTTCGGATGCCACTGGCCGGCCTCACGGCTGTAGTCCAGGTACAGCATCGAGGAGACCGCGTCCACACGAAGCGCGTCGATATGGAACTCATCCAGCCAGAAGCAGGCGTTGGCCACCAGGAAGTTACGGACCTCGCGACGTCCGAAATTGAACACGTACGTGCCCCAATCCGGGTGCTCGCCACGAGTCGGATCCGGATCCTCATACAACGGCGTGCCGTCGAAGCGGCCCAGTGCGAACGCATCCTTCGGGAAGTGGGCCGGAACCCAATCCATGATCACACCGATGCCGGCCTCGTGCAATTTCTCAACAAGATACTTGAAATCGTCGGGGCCACCCAAACGCGAATCGATCGCGTAGTAGCCGGTCACCTGATAACCCCAGGATCCTGCGAACGGATGTTCCGCCAACGGCATGAACTCCACGTGCGTGAAGCCTTCCTTCTGCACGTAGGGAACCAGCTTGTCGGCAAGCTCACGGTAGTCGTTCACGTCCTTGCGCCAGCTGGAGGCGTTCACCTCATAGATGCTGACCGGTCCGTTATGCGGGTCGCTGGCCGCGCGTTCGGCCATCCAATCGGCATCATCCCATTCATGGGTGGATTCGACCACGATGGATCCGGTGCGCGGCGGAATCTCGTGGGAGCGCTCCATCGGATCGGCCTTCATGGTCCATTCGTTATTGGCGTTGAGGATTTCATACTTGTAGATTTCGCCGGCCTCAATGCCTGGGATGAACAGTTCCCAAATGCCGGAAGAACCAAGTTCGCGCATGGCGTGGGTACGTCCGTTCCAGCCATTGAAATCGCCGACCACGCGCACGGCATGCGCGTTTGGCGCCCATACGGTGAACGCGGTGCCAACCACCTGCTCGCCATCTACGCCTTCAGAAGAACCCATCGGATCGTCATAGCGGAGCACATGTGCGCCAAGTGCCTCCCACAGGCGCTCGTGACGGCCTTCGCCGAATAGATACATGTCCATCTCGCCGATGGTCGGCAGATAACGATAGGGATCGTCAGACACCACAACGGAACCGTCTTCATACTCCGTGCGAATACGGTAATCTGGCACGCCGTACCCCTCTTCTGCTGCGGCGGCGGGAACGAGTGCCATGAAGACGCCATTGTATTCATGGATTGCGAGCGTTTGACCTTGTTCAGTGATAATCGTCACGGATTTTGCCAACGGACGCAAGACTCGGATCGTGACGACATCCGCATGCTTGCCGGAACCGAGATGCCCGCCGAGCACCTCGTGAGGATTGTAGAACGTACCGTTGCTTACTGCATCCAGTGTGCCCTGGGGAACAGGAACAGCAACGACATCTTCATTGATCTTGGATTCTGTAGCCATGGCAAAAGTGTAAGCATGAAACGGAAGAAAAGTGGCCCGTGTCGCGCCTATTTTTCCGTTTTTCAAGTGTTTTTGGCCAAGTCCACCCCTGATGGCACAATAATTCGGGTTTTGTGTAAGCTTTTCACGGAGGATTCATGGGTTACAAGGTCGGCGACATGGTCGTCTATCCACGTCACGGCGCTGCGAAGGTGGAGGCCATCACCGAACGGACAGTCAAGGGAATCACCCGCGAATATCTGCAGCTGTCGGTGCTTTCGTCTGACGGTCTGGTCATCAACGTTCCTGTTGATAATGCCAAAAAGGTTGGTGTGCGAGATATCGTCGACGCCAACGAAGTGGCCAAGGTGTTCGAGATTCTGCGCACTCCGATCATTGAGAAGGAGATGAACTGGTCTCGTCGCTACAAGCTGAATGTCGAGAAGATCGCCACCGGCGATGTCAATAAAATTGCGGAAGTGGTGCGTGACCTTGCGCAGCGTGATGTTGACGAACATGGTCTGTCGGCTGGTGAGAAGCGCATGCTTACCAAGGCCCGTAGCATTCTGACTTCCGAGATTTCGCTGTCCGAACACCTTGATGAAGCCGAGGCCCAGCGTTTGCTGGACGTGAACCTTGGGTATGAGCCGGCCCAGCCCGGCGATGAGGAGCATCATACCGAGGCTCCCGAGGAGGCTGCCATGGATACGCTGGCCCGAGTTGAGGCCGAAAGCAAGAAGTCCAAGAAGAGGTAAGGCGTTTCATGCGTATCGGTCAGGGTTTTGACGCTCATCGATTCGCATCTCACGATGCAGGCAAGCCGTTATGGCTTGCCTGTTTGCGTTGGGAGGGCGATGGCATCGAGGGCGATTCGGATGGCGATGTCGCCGCTCATGCGTTGATTGACGCATTGCTTTCCGCGGCCGGTCTTGGTGATATCGGCACCTTGTTCGGTGTCGGCTCGCAGTCCGATGGCGCGGGCAAGCATGGCGCCGAAATGTTGCGGACCACGGTCGATTATCTGAACGAACGTGGTATGAAGCCAGTGAGTGCCAGCGTGGTCGTGATCGCCAATCGGCCGAAAATCGGAAAACACAGGGAAGAAGCCGAACGAGCGTTGTCTGAAGCCATAGGTTGTGAGGTGTCCATGACCGCCACCACAACGGATGGCATGGGATTCACTGGTTCGGGCGAAGGCGTCGCCGCGATTGCCGATGCTTTGGTGGAACCTGTTGATCCATCGACTCGTCAGGCAGTCTGATTTCGCCCGCTGACGGCTTTCCGATACTTCTTTCTGCTACTTTCTTTTGAAGGATTCAATAGCCTTCGCAACCGCCCAAAACAACGTCGAAATTGTCACGATGATGAAGCTCGGGGGAGCGGGGAACATGGCGGAAATCACGAGCCCTCCCCAAATCGAAATCAGGCAGATCACCGTGGCGACGACCATCGCCTTGAATGGTGAGCGGGCGATGATGTTGGCGGTGGCGGCGGGGGTGATCACCAACGCGAAGATCAGCAATGTGCCGACTGCGGGAACGGCAATGGTAATGACGCCGGCCATAATTGTCATAAAGCAAATGTTCATGAAACCGACGGGCACGCCTTTTGCCTGTGCCACCTGCTCGTCAAGCGAACTGAACAATAGCGGGCGGTAGATCACTGCCAGAACAGCCAAAAGCAGCACGTCGAAAATCGCGAAACCAATGATCTGACCGTCGGTGATCGTCAGAATCGAGCCGAACAGAATCGACTGCATCTGCTGCGAAGCCGAGCTTGACATGCGTGCGAAAAAGAGACCAAGGCCGGTGGCGAAAGCGAGTACGGTTCCAGTGGCGATCTCACGCTGTGAAGCCTTCTTGCCAAGCGCGCCGATCACCAGTGCTCCGCCGAGAGCGAACACGCCAAGACCTGCGGAAACAGGCAGGCCGAGCAATACGGCTCCGGTGGCACCTGGCAGTCCGATATGTGCCAAGGCGTGGGCTGCGAATGTGGAATGTCTGGCGATGGTGAAATAACCCATCACGCCGGCTGCCAATGCGATGCACAGGCCGGCGAGAAACGCGTTCGTCATGAATGGGGCGTTGAGCGTGGAAACCCAATCCGGGTCGAAAGCGAATACGGTACCGTCCATGCTCAGTCCTCCTGCGTGGTGTGGCTGTGATGGTGAAATTGCGCGATTTCTTCTGGAGCATGCGCATCGATGCTCATGTTTTCAGACTCGTCCTCGCTTGGCGTCACGAACATATCTCCTTGCGGAGTGGTGACCACCTGTACGGTCGTGCCATATAAATGCGTGAGTAGATGGGAATCCAGCACCTCGTTCATGCCTGCATAGTGTGGATGTCCGTCAAGCAGATAGACGGCTCCAGTGAGGATGGGCAGAAGCATATTAAGGTCGTGCGCCACCACTTGGATGGTCATGCCGAGTTCGCGGTTGAGTTTGGCGAGTACGTGCACAGTGGCGCGTTGACTCGCCAGATCAAGGTTGGCGAGAGGCTCGTCCAGCATCAGCAGTTTCGGGTCATCCACGAGCGCCTGCGCGATGGCGACCCTTTGGCGCAGTCCGCCCGAAAGTTCGGATAGGCGATAATTCGCTTTGTCTTGTAACTCGACGAAGTCCATGGCCTTGCGGGCTTTCTCGCGAAGTGTTTTGGTGACGGGATGAATGCCGAATCGAGTTCCCGTCAAGCCGAGAAGCACCGACTGTTCCGCGGTGATGTTCGATTCGATGTCGGATGCGTAGCTTTGCGGCACGTAGCCGATGCGCCGGTTTGCGGAGCCTGCAGGCTGTCCGAGTACCTTGATGCTGCCGTGCGCGGTTGGAATCAATCCCAGCTCGGCCTTCATCATGGTGGTTTTGCCCGCGCCGTTGGTACCGACGATTGCGGTTACCGAGCCTTGCGGAATGCTGAACGTGCCGTGTTGCCAGATGACGTGACCGCCTCGTTTGACGCAGGCGTCGTCGAATTCGATGCAGGCAGGTGTCTCGTCGTGCATGGCTTCTCCTTGATTTGAATGCACGTACATACTCGCAAATGGTGTTGACAATCATTCTCAATAAGGATTGTCGTTGAAACCGTCGTAACGATCAGACGAGAGGCTTTGCGTAAAAAGCAAAACGTCAGGCAAACAAAAAAGACCATCCCGCATTCAGTTGGACGCAGGATGGTCTTGGCAAAAGCGATTACCGATCGATTGTTCGGCAATCGCTTTTGCCGAACAATCATTTCACCGGATTTGGTTGCGGCGCATCGTTCGATCCGTTCGTTGTCTGATCGTTGTCTTGCGTCGAGGAATCTGCGGTTGATTCCAAGGAATCCGCGTTTTCCGACGTGCTGTCGGAACTTGTTGCATCCTGATCGTCAGCATCGAATTGTTCATCGAACATATCGGTCAACGACAGGATAAGAGCGCGGATCCACGATGTCAGGCTGGTGTAATCGGAGGGCATCTGTTCGCTGATATCAAGCACGGGAACGTCGGATTTGTAAGCAATGCCGGTCAGCGTGTTCGTGGCGTCGCTTGTGGATTGTGTGTCGTTGATCAGCACCTCGACTTTATGCTTTTCCAGCAATTCCTGAAATTCCTGAAGATCGGTGGGGGTTGGCTCGGAATTCGTGCTGGACGATTGCAGATACCCCTCCGGCGTGTTGTCGGTGAACCCCATGTCGCTGAGCAGATAGTAGGCCACCGGTTCGGTGGCGGCGTAGGAGACGTTCTTATGCGAGTCGCTGAACGCCTTCATGTCCTTTTCTATTTTCTTCTCCCGCCTGTTCCACGCGGTGAGTTTGTTGTTGAAATATTTCTTTTGCGCGGGCATGATGCGGCTATATGTGTCGGCCAATTCCTTGGCCATGGCGTTTCGGGCGTCACTGGAGAACCATAAATGCGGATTGTCTCCCTCGACGGCGCCCACCATTTGTGCTGCGGAAACGGAAACCATGGTCTTACTGAGGTTCTTGGTGGCCCAAGAGTCATAGCCGGCACCATTGGACACTACGACCTGTGCCTGCTGAAGTTTGTCGATATCGTCGGTTTTCGGCTCGAAATCATGCGCATTGACATCGGTTGAAGAGAGAACCGACGTGACCTTCACATGGACGCCACCGATCTGCTCGGCAAGAGAACCCCATTGATTGACCGAGGCGACCACTTCGATTGGAGTGATCTGTTCGGTTGGGGTTTCGGAGTCGGCGGAGGCGTCATTCTCCTGCGAAGTTGACCCTCCGGAACATGCTGCCGTGCCGAACGCCACGCAAAGCGCGATTCCCGCAGCGAAAGCGCGTAACAAAGAACGTTTGTGCAAGCGCATGTCGATTGCCCTCTTCCTGAACCGCCCTAATCGTGTTCATCTCATAAATACGTGTGCGACTTACGACTGAAACCAAGATAGCCTACGATACATGCAAATGCCAATACAACAATGAGACAACGAAAAGGGGAGTGGCCGGCATGGCGGTGAAAATCGATGGAAAGATGGTGTCCGCGCAGATCAAAGCGAATCTCGCCGAGCGAGTCGCAGCGCTGAAAGAGCAGGGGGTTAACCCCGGTCTTGGAACTATCCTGGTTGGTTCCGATGCCGGATCCGTCAAATATGTTGCCGGAAAGCATGCCGATTGCGCTGAAATCGGTGTGAACTCCATTAAGAAGGAGTTGCCTGCCGACGCAACATTCGAACAAATCGCCGAAGTCGTACAGGAGCTTAACGCCGATCCTGCCTGCACCGGCTACATCGTGCAGTTGCCGTTGCCGAAGGGCATCGACGAGAACGCCATCATCGATCTGATCGACCCCAAGAAAGACGCCGATGGTATGCACCCATATAATCTTGGCGAACTCGTGTTGCATGCGCGCGGCGAGATCACTACTCCGCTGCCATGCACTCCGCGAGGCGTGATCGAACTGCTCAAAGCCTACGACATTGACCTGGACGGCAAAGAGGTCTGCGTGCTCGGCCGAGGCATCACCATCGGCCGCACTATTGGTCTCATGCTGACTCGCAAGGCGGTGAATGCCACGGTCACGCTGTGCCATACCGGCACCAAGGACGTGCGCAAGCATATGCGTGAGGCCGATATCATCGTTGCGGCCATGGGCTCCGCCGGTTTCGTCAAGCCGGAAGATATCAAGGAAGGCGCGGTGTTGGTCGATGTCGGTGTTTCTCGCGTGTTCGACGAGGAGGTCGGCCGTTATCGCGTGAAGGGCGATGTCGATAAAGCCTGTTATGAGAAGGCCTTGGCATACACGCCGAATCCAGGCGGTGTAGGCCCTATGACCCGCGCCATGCTGCTGGAAAACGTGGTCGAGATGGCCGAGCGTCAGCTGTAATTGCGCTCTGTGTGTGAAAATATGAAGTAATTTCGGGCGTGTCGCGGGTTGCGGCACGCCTTTTTTGTGCATGGTCCCATGTAAACTTACGCCTTGCGTGTGTTATATCGCACGCACATAATTGAAGACCGATTTTATCCACCCACTATTTGTAAGAAACCAAATTAATGGCAGAGAACAATAACGAAGTCGCCAAGGTCGCCATCAACGACATCGGCACCGAAGAGGACTTCATCAAGGCAGTCGATTCCACCATCAAGAACTTCGATGATGGTGATCTGGTCGAAGGTACCGTCGTCAAGGTCGATCACGACGAGGTCCTGCTCGACATCGGCTACAAGACTGAGGGTGTCATCCCCTCCCGTGAGCTTTCCATCAAGAAGGACGTTGATCCGGACGAAGTCGTCGAGGTCGGCGACACCATTGAGGCCCTTGTCGTCACCAAGGAAGACAAGGAAGGCCGTCTGATTCTGTCCAAGAAGCGTGCACAGTACGAGCGCGCTTGGGGAGACATCGAGAAGATCAAGGAGGCCGATGGCGTTGTCGAAGGCACCGTCATCGAAGCTGTCAAGGGTGGCCTCATCGTCGACATCGGTCTGCGCGGCTTCCTGCCGGCATCCTTGGTCGAAATGCGTCGCGTCCGCGACCTGTCCCCGTACATTGGCCAGACCATCAAGGCCAAGATCCTCGAGCTCGACAAGAACCGCAACAATGTGGTGCTCTCCCGTCGTCAGTACCTCGAAGAGACCCAGTCCGAAGTGCGCGAAACCTTCCTGTCCCAGCTCAAGAAGGGCCAGATTCGCGAAGGCGTCGTGTCCTCCATCGTCAACTTCGGTGCATTCGTTGATCTGGGCGGCGTTGACGGCCTGATCCACGTTTCCGAGCTGTCTTGGAAGCACATCGACCACCCGTCCGAGGTTGTCAAGGTCGGCGACAAGGTTACCGTCGAGGTGCTCGACGTTGACCTCGATCGTGAGCGCATCTCCCTGTCCCTCAAGGCTACCCAGGAAGATCCGTGGCAGCGCTTCGCTCGCACCCACGTTCCTGGCCAGATCGTCAAGGGCAAGGTCACCAAGATCGTCCAGTTCGGTGTCTTCATCTCCGTCGAAGACGGCATCGAAGGCCTCGTGCACATCTCCGAGCTGGCCAACCGCCACGTGGAGAACCCGGAGACCGTCGTCAAGCCGGGCGAAGAAGTCTTCGTCAAGGTGATTGACGTTGATCTCGATCGTCGCCGCATCTCCCTGTCCCTCAAGCAGGCCAACGACTCCGTCGATCCGGCTTCCGAGGACTTCGATCCGGCTCTGTACGGCATGCCGGCAGAGTACGACGAGCAGGGCAACTACAAGTATCCGGAAGGCTTCGACCCGGCAACCAACGAGTGGATCGCTGGTTACGAGAAGCAGCGTGAGGAGTGGGAGTCCCAGTACGCCACCGCTCACGATCTGTGGGAGCAGCATAAGGAATTTGTGGCCAAGGAGCTCGAGAACGCTGAAGCTTCCGCCGCTGAAGATGGCCAGGCTCCGAAGGAAGAGAAGGCCGAAGAGGTGTCTTCCAACTACTCCTCCGAGAACACTTCCGCCGGCACCCTCGCCGACTCCGACCAGCTCGCCGCTTTGCGCGACCAGCTGCTCGGCAAGTGATTGTATCCTGAGCTAGGATCCAATCCAGCTCAGGCTAGATTTTAGAAAAGACCCCGTTCCTGATTCAGGTTCGGGGTCTTTTCGTATGTGCATGGCAAGCGCGCATGCGAAGCGCATTACAATGGCGGTTGTGGTGATTCGAATAGGATTGACCGGCGGCATAGCGGCTGGCAAAAGCACGGTATCCGCAAGACTGCGTGAGCTTGGTGCAGTACTTGTCGATTATGATCTGCTTGCGCGTCAAGTGGTGGAACCAGGCAGCATCGGCCTTCAGCGTATAGTGGAATGTTTCGGCTCCGATGCTTTGACCGATCGAGGCGAGCTCAATCGAGCGTGGATGGCAGAGCATGTGTTTTCCGGCGCTGATGCGGAACGAAAACGCAAGATGCTGGACGGAATCGAGCATCCACTGATTTATGAACTTGCAGTGCAACTCGAACATGAGGCTGTTGAAGTTGATTGCCAAGCAGTAGTGGTGCATGACATACCGTTACTCGCCGAAGTAATTGACAGCATTCCTTTTGAATTCGACCATATCGTAACTGTTGAAGCGCCTGAACAGGTGAGGGTCAGCAGAATGATGTCAACGCGAGGCATGAGCGAAAGCCAGGCATGGAATCGTGTGAACCATCAATCCAGCGTGGAACAGCGTCTTGCCATTGCCGATGAGATCATCGATTCCACACAGTCGTTGGAACAAATGTTCGAGCATATTGATATGCTAATGCAACAATGGCGCACGGAAGCGAGGTAGGTATGGGATTCAATATTGAACGCACGAACAAGCCGTTTGTGGTCAAATCGCCATATAAGCCGAGCGGCGACCAGCCTAAAGCGATTGAAGAGCTTGCGGAACGCATTGAAAACGGTGAGAACGATGTGGTGCTCATGGGCGCTACCGGAACTGGCAAAACTGCCACCACGGCATGGCTTATTGAACGTCTGCAACGCCCGACGTTGATCATCGAACCGAATAAAACGTTGGCAGCGCAGCTGTGCGCCGAGTTCCGTGAGCTCATGCCAGACAATGCGGTGAGCTATTTCGTTTCGTACTACGACTACTACCAGCCGGAAGCCTATATTCCGCAAACAGATACGTATATCGAAAAGGATTCCAACATCAATGACGACGTGGAACGGCTTCGCCATGCGGCCACGGCGAACCTGCTGACGCGTCGTGATTGCGTGGTCGTGGCAACGGTTTCCTGTATTTACGGCCTTGGTACGCCGGAAGAATATGCCGGGCGTATGCTGTTTCTCGAGGAAGGCCAGCAGATCGACCGTGACGACTTGCTGCGTACTTTCGTCGCCATGCAGTACAAGCGCAACGATATCGCCTTCACCAGAGGTACTTTCCGTGTGCGCGGCGATACCGTCGAAATCATTCCCGTATATGAGGAACTGGCCATCCGTATTGAATTCTTCGGTGATGAAATCGACCGTATTTCAACCCTGCATCCACTTACCGGAGATGTGATCGGGCGTCAATCGCAAGTCCATATTTTCCCCGCATCGCACTATGTGGCAGGGCCGCAACGTATGGAGCGAGCGTTGTCTACCATTCAGCAGGAACTTGATCAACGTACCGCCGAATTGCGCAAACAAGGCAAGGAACTTGAGGCGCAGCGTCTTACCATGCGTACCACATACGATTTGGAGATGCTTTCCCAGGTCGGCGTATGTTCCGGAGTGGAAAACTACTCAAGACATTTCGATGGCCGTGAGCCGGGCACGCCGCCGCATACGTTATTGGATTTCTTCCCTGACGATTTCCTACTCGTCATTGACGAATCGCATGTTACCGTGCCGCAGATCGGCGCCATGTACGAAGGCGATGCCAGTCGCAAACGCACGTTGGTCGAACATGGCTTCCGTCTGCCTTCGGCGATGGACAACCGACCGCTCAAATGGCCGGAATTCCTTGAGCGCGTCGGCCAGACGGTCTACCTTTCCGCCACTCCTGGCGATTATGAGCTTGGCTTGAGTGACGGTGTGGTCGAACAGATTATTCGACCGACAGGATTGGTCGATCCGCAAATCGATGTGCGCCCGGTTGACGGGCAGATCGATGATCTGCTTGCGGAGATCAAGGACCGTGTGAATAGAAACGAGCGTGCGCTCGTCACCACGCTCACTAAGAAGATGGCTGAGGATCTGACGGATTATCTTCTGGAGCGTGGCATCAAAGTCGAATACCTGCACTCCGATGTGGACACCCTGCGACGTGTCGAATTGCTGCGCGAACTGCGCGAAGGCAAAATCGACGTCATCGTCGGCATCAACCTATTGCGTGAGGGTCTTGATTTGCCGGAAGTATCGTTGGTTGCGATCCTTGACGCGGACAAGGAAGGTTTCCTGCGTTCCTATCGTTCCCTCATCCAGACGATTGGTCGTGCCGCGAGAAATGTGTCCGGAACCGTCATCATGTATGCCGATGACATTACCGATGCCATGCATAAAGCCATTGATGAAACCAATCGTCGCCGCGACATCCAAATCGCATATAACAAAGAGCATGGCATCGATCCGAAGCCGTTAATCAAGAAAATCAGCGACGTCAACGACATGCTCGCCAAGGAAGATGTCGATACGCAGACGTTGCTCGGTACCGGCTACCGTAATGAAGGCAAAGCCGGCAACTCGCATCTTGGCGTGCCTGCTACCAGCAAGGAGGAATCTGACAGACGGCATGAGGAGATTCTCAAGGCCGGATTGCCCGCGCAGGATCTAGCTGATCTCATTCGACAACTGTCCGAGCAGATGCATGCCGCCGCCGAACAACTGCAATTCGAGCTTGCGGCTCGTTTGCGTGACGAGATCCGTGACCTGAAAAAGGAACTTCGGCAGATGACGGAGGCGAGCAAATAGTTCTCGACCGGTCATACGGCATCCGTACCATAGTGGATTATGGCTGAAACACCACTTGTTTTTGAAATCGCCACGTTCGCGGTGCTTGCCGTCTTCTTCGTGGTTGACTTGTTTATCATCGGACGTAAGCCCCATGTGCCCTCCACCAAGGAATGCGTGCAGCATATCGCGTTCTTTGTAGTCATGGCGTTGATCTTCGGCGGACTTATGTGGTTCTTCGCGGGATTGAAGCCGGCCATCGAATTTTATTCGGGCTGGCTTACGGAATATTCGCTGAGTATTGACAATCTATTCGTCTTCGTCATCATTATGTCGAATTTTGCGGTGCCAAAACAGCTGCAGAAATTCGTGCTGTCCATCGGCATCACGATCGCATTGGTGTTGCGCGGCGTGTTCATCCTCATCGGCGCGGCCATTATCTCCCGCTTCACCTGGGTGTTCTTCCTGTTCGGCGCATTTCTTATCGTCACCGCCATCAAGTTGGTCACTGGGGGAGACGAAGATGAGGAATATCATGAGAATGGCTTGATTCGTGCATTGCGCAAGGTGATCAAGATCACCGATGAGTATGACGGAGAAAAGTTGCGTACCGTCAAAAACGGTGCCAAGTATTGGACTCCGATGCTGATCGTCTTTCTGACCATCGGCACCACCGATGTGATGTTTGCCTTTGACTCCATTCCTGCGATTTTCGGTTTGACGAAGGATCCGTTCATTGTGTTCACGTCCAATGTGTTCGCATTGCTCGGCTTGCAGCAGCTGTACTTCCTGCTTGGCGAGCTGCTCGACAAGCTGGTGTATCTGCCTCTTGGACTTTCCGTGGTGCTGGGCTTCATTGGCGTCAAGCTCATTATGGAGGCATTGCACGGCAATTCGTTGCCGTTCATCAACGGCGGTCAACCGATCGCTTGGGTGCCTGAAGTGCCTACATGGCTGTCTTTGGCGGTGATCGTTGTGGCGATTGGTGGTGCCGCATTGGCCAGCGTACTGAAGATGCGTGCCATCGAAGCAAAGGAAAAGTGACGATTTGAGAAACCGCATGGAAACATGCGGTTTCTTTTTATCAAAAAAATGTGAGCGCTCACAACACGCCTCGTTTCAGGGTGGAAGTGAGCGCTTTTTGCTAGTAGACTGGTCGGTTGGAAACAGGGTCGTCAGATCCAAAATCAATATCAACAAGAATAGGCAGGCATTCATGCGTAAAGCCAAGATCGTAGATACCATCGGTCCAGCTACCGAGTCCCTGGAAGGCATCACCAGCCTTGTCGAAGCAGGTATGGACGTTGCTCGTCTGAACCGCTCCCACGGCACTCCGGAAGACCACCTCAAGGTCTACAACAACCTCCGCGCCGCTGCCAAGGCCACCGGCCGCAACGTCGCAGCCCTGGTTGATCTGCAGGGTCCGAAGATCCGTTGCGGTTGGTTCAAGAAGAACGCCGACGGTGAAGACAAGGTCCAGCTGACCGAAGGCCAGGAGTTCGTCATCACCACCGACGACATCGAGGGCGACGAGCATATCACTTCCACCACGTTCAAGGGCCTGCCGGGCGATTGCCATGCTGGCGATCCGATCCTCATCGATGACGGCAAGGTTCGTCTTGAGGTCACCAAGGTCGAAGGCAACAACGTGTACACCAAGGTCGTCGTTGCCGGGCCGGTTTCCAGCCACAAGGGCATCAACCTGCCGGGCGTTGCGGTGTCCCTGCCGGCTCTGACCGAGAAGGATGAAGCCGATCTGCGTTGGGCTATCCGCACCGGCGCCGACATCATCGCCATGTCCTTCGTGCGTTTCGCCACCGACATCGACCGCGCCCACGAGATCATGGACGAGGAAGGCCGTCGCATCCCGGTCGTTGCAAAGATCGAGAAGCCGCAGGCTCTTGAGAACCTTGAAGAGATCGTCAAGGCCTTCGACGGTATCATGGTTGCCCGTGGCGACATGGCCGTCGAGTGCCCGCTCGAAGAGGTGCCGCTGGCTACCAAGCGCTGCATCGAGCTCGCTCGTCAGTACGCCAAGCCGGTTATCGTGGCCACCGAAGTCCTCGGCTCCATGGTCAACTCCCCGGTCCCGACCCGTGCAGAGGCATCCGACTGCGCCAACGCCATCCTTGACGGCGCCGACGCTACCATGACCTCCAACGAGACCGCCGTCGGCAAGTACCCGGCAGTCACCGTGAGCACCATGAGCCGCATCTCCTCCTTCGCCACCGAGCACGGTTTCGACCGTATCCCGGAGCTGAAGAACCTGGATATGTCTTCCACCGGCGCCGTGTCTTCCGCAGCTGTGGATCTGGCTGACAAGCTGAACGCCAAGGCTATCGTTGCCTACACTCAGACCGGTTCCACCGTGCACCGCGTGTCCCGCGAACGCCCGGCCACCCCGATCTATGGCATCACCAACAACGAGCATACCTATCACTGGCTGGCTCTGTCTTGGGGCACCGAGTCCTTCCTGCTCGATGAGGATTACCACGACAAGTCCCGCAAGGACCTGATGATCTTCACCGATAAGATCCTGAAGGATGCCGGCAAGGTCACCGATGGTGACAAGATCGTTGTGCTGAGCTCTGCCCAGGGCGAGCATCAGCCGGGTCGCACCGATTCCATCTATGTCCACACCGTTGGTGCTTGCGACTGAAATGTGTTTCGGTCAGTGACTGGCTGATTAGCGAATAGGAGGGCTTCCGTCCGTTTGGATGGAAGCCCTCCCGTTGTTTTTGGATGATGTTGATATGTTGCCGATTTGCAGACTGCGACAGGTTACGATCAAGGTGTCGAGTATGGCGCGAAACGCCGACCGCTCAAGGACTTTGCGAAATCATTTTTTCGTGTTAAAATAATCAAGTTGTGCGAAAGCCCCTGTATCCCAATTGGTAGAGGAGACAGCCTCAAAATCTGTACAGTGTGGGTTCGAGTCCCACCGGGGGCACCGGATTGATGAACAGCCGTGGACGGGTATCACCCGCCGCGGCTGTTTTGTTTTGAAACCCATCTGACGCATGTGCAGTTACGTGGTAGCTCAGTGTCTTGCCATCCACCAGATTGTAGATTATCTCCACGTCTCCGCCTTTTCGCGCACCTCGTCGAGCGCATCAAGGGTCTCAGCCGGAATGGGTTGCCTCGACAGGCTGAGCGGGATGCGGTTCTCCCTGACGATCTGCCGGTAGAACGCGCGGGTCACGCTGGACAGGTCAAGTCCAAGATCCTCCACGATGTCCGTAGCCTGTTTTTTCGTGGCGTCGTCCACGCGGACCGTCACCGAAGTCATGGTCATCTCGACCTCCATCTTTTGCTGATTGTTGTAAGACGATTATAGCTCAATGTCTTACGTTTGGTATGGAGAGTCTGCGCATCCTGTTTTTCCGGTTGACGGAATGCGGATTGGGGCTGGACCGTGACTTGAACGCGATCATCAGCATCGGGGTCGCCGGGAGTGCCCTGGAGACTCTAAACGCGCATGGAGGAGATGGAAGATGGACCGGTTCGAACCGGGCAACGTAGGCTCCCGTGAAGTGTGAACCAAGTTGCTGCGCGAGCGACGTGAGGCTTGGAGTTGGCGTCCGCAAGAACGCCATGCAAACTAAAACAAACTAGTTTGTATGGCGTCATCACCCTCGCCGGTGGTCTGAAGGGCCAGAACGGTCCGACCACCCAGTCCGACGTGCGGCAGATCATCGACCTGCTCATCCCATCCGCCATAATCCGTGGGCGTCACGCTAATACGGTACTGGGTGGCTTGGCCGCTGTCTTCGATGACTTGGATGATCTTGCCCTTGAAGTGCACCACAGCATCTTTATGACGCCTAGTCTCTCTCGAATGGTGTACCCAATGTTCCACCTTTAAAGGGTGGTAATTTGTGCGTGTTGCGGTGCATGGGAAGCCAAATAGGACGAAAGAAAAACCAAAGAGCGATGTCTTGCTCCATTGATAAAAGCTAATAAATTATCCTGATAACAGTTTAAACGTCATATAAATTATGTCGATAAGTCCAAGCGTGTGGCGCATTTTCTTTTCGGGTTAAGTAGATGATCGTGCAAGCATGAAAGATGTGCGCGCGAAACAACTCTACAACCCGAGGGGGTGCGTGATGGCAAGATTCAACACACAGCTGGTCCACGGTGAACCGGTGAACGACAATGACACCAGGGCCGTGAATCCGCCGATCTATAAATCGTCCACTTTTGCATTTGAGTCGGTCGATGCCATGCCCCGTTGGGATTACGCACGTAGCGGAAATCCAACGCGCGAATACCTCGAAAGGCAGATCGCGCAGCTCGAACATGGTACTAGGGGATTTGCCTTCGCCTCCGGTCTGGCGGCGATCCATGCGGTGCTGTCCATTTTCCAGCCTGGAGACCGCATCGTTGCCGGAGACAATGTCTATGGCGGTTCGTATTCGCAGCTGAACGAGCATTTCAACCGCTGGGGTCTGGAGGTCACGTCAGCCGACACCCGCGTTCTGGAAGATGTAGAGCGTGCTGTGGCAGGGGATCCGAAACGGGGAATCCAGCCAGCCAAGGCGGTGTATTTTGAAACGGTCACGAATCCGCTGTTGAAGGTGAACGACGTCCACGCGATCGCTGAAATCGCCCATCGATACGGAACGATCGTTATCGTGGACAATACATTCGTGACACCTTATCTGCAGAATCCCCTTGATCTGGGAGCTGATATCGTGCTGCATTCCGCCACGAAATATCTCGCGGGTCATTCCGATGTCATCGCTGGCCTAGTCGTGGTGAAGGATGAGCAGATCGGGCAGCGTGTCTACTTCGCCCAGAACCGTCTCGGTGGTGTCCTCGCACCCGTTGAATGCGATTCCGTGCGTAAGGGCATCCAAACATTGGCTCTTCGCTTGGAACGACAGCAGGAGAATGCCGCCGATGTGGCGAAATACCTGCTTGCCCACCCGTTGGTGAAGAAGGTCTATTATCCGGGTCTTACCGATGGCGAGGACCTGGCGGCCAAGGGGTTGCGCGGCGCTGGCGGCGTATTGAGCTTTGAGGTCGTCGACGGAATCGATCCCGTTGATGTGCTCGACAATCTTCGACTGTTCCGCCTTGCGGTTTCACTGGGCGCCGTCGAAAGCCTAGCGGAGCTTCCGTGCCGTATGACCCACTTCGAACTTCCCCGTGAGGAGAGGCTGAGGGTAGGCATTACGGATGAGTTGATTCGTCTCGCCATCGGCATTGAAGATGTCGCCGATCTCAAAGAGGATCTGGGCCAGGCGTTCGAGAAGGCCTCGGAGAAACACTCCGACAAGTGGAACGATGCGATCACAGAAGATGCATTGGCCTGACCGTCACGATTGGATGAACTGGGGAGGCGAATATGATACGAATTCGTGGAGTTCGAAAGTCGTTCGAATCGCAATTAGTGCTTGACGGCGTCGACCTGGACATTCCGGAACGTAGTGTTGTCTCGATTATCGGTCCAAGCGGATCCGGGAAATCCACTTTGCTGAGAACGATTGACTTTCTTGAGACCGCCAACGCTGGCACCATCGACTTCGGAGAAGGCCCGGTGTCCCTCACCAGCACCAAGCCAAAGGATATCGCTTCGGTCCGCGCGAAAATCGGTTTTGTGTTCCAGAATTACAATCTGTTTTTGAACAGAACGGTTTTGGACAATGTGGCCATCGGCCTGATCCACGCCAAGGGAAAAGGCAGGAAAGAAGCCGTACGAATCGCATATGACGAACTCGACCGGGTGGGCATGGCCGGATTCGCGGACCGATATCCGAGCAAACTGTCCGGTGGTCAGCAGCAACGCGTGGCCATTGCGCGCGCGATCGCCATGGATCCAGAACTGTTGGTGTTGGATGAGCCGACATCGGCTCTCGATCCGGAAATGGTGGACGGCGTGCTCGCCGTTATCAAATCCTTGGCGGATTCCGGAACGACCATGCTGATGGTCACCCACGAAATGCGTTTCGCCCGCAACGCCTCCGACCAAGTCGTGTTCTTCGAAGGAGGCAACATCGTGGAACAGGGGAAGCCGGAACACATCTTCAGCCATCCAAACGAGCCACGAACCGCACGTTTTCTGTCATCGATACACGATGTCAACGTGCTGGACGATTGGAAACCGGAAGAACTCGTGACAATTCAGCAGACGCACTCCAAATCCCCAACGTCTGAATTCAGTAATTGATAATCAACAAACCCTCCAAAACGTTAAGAAAGAACAGGAAGAAAATGTCTGATACCAAATCTGTCTGGAAGAAATATGCTGCCGCCGCGCTTGCTGTCGTTTCGGTCGTTGGATTTGCCTCATGCGGATCCTCGAACGGTGCGGGATCCGATGATTCCGCCACCAGCGAGCTTGAGCAGGTCAAGAAGAACGGTGAGATCGTGTTCGGCACGGAAGGCACGTATGCACCGTTCTCGTACCACGATACCGACGATAATCTGACCGGCTACGATGTGGAGATCGCCACCGCAGTCGCCGAGGAACTTGGTGTCAAGGCCAAGTTCGTGGAAGCGAATTGGGATTCGCTGCTCGCGGGTGTGGACGCGAAAAAGTTCGATACGGTTGCCGACCAGGTGACTCCGAACGATGAACGCAAGCAGAAGTACGATTTCACCGACCTGTACACCTACTCGCAGGGCGTCGCGGTGACGAAGAAGGGCAACGACGACATCAAGAGCTTCTCCGACATCAAGGGTAAGAATGCGGCGGAGACCAAGACCAGCAACTGGAATCAGACGGCCCAGGAGAATGGCGCGAACATCGTCTCTGTCAATGACTTCGCGCAGGCGGTTGACGCCATTACCTCCGGTCGTGCCGATGTCACGTTGAACGACAAGCTCGCCGTGCTGGACTATCTCAAGCAGAAGCCGGACGCGGATGTGCAGATCGCGGCAAAGTCCGAAATCAGCCCCGCGGCGGCCTTCCCGATCCGCAAGGGTGAGGACGACTTGGTGAAGGCGCTGAACGATGCCCTCGCGAAGCTGCAGAAGGATGGCACATTGAAGAAACTGTCTGTCAAGTACTTTGGAGAGGACGTTTCGGTAAAGCAGTAGAAAGATGGGTTTGCCTGTTCTCAACGGATTTGCATAATGCGTGCGGATCCGACGAAAGCGGGCCGGATATGAGGATCGGGCATCATGGATGACAGACTGTTGGGAATCATCATCGGTTCCTTCACGAAATTGCTGATTCCTGGGCTGACGGTAACCATCCCGCTGACACTGATATCGTTCGCAATAGGTCTGGTGTTGGCCATCGCCGTGGCGCTTGTTCGAGTAGCCAAGGTTCCTATGGTGCATCGAATCGCGCAATTCTATGTGTGGGTGTTCCGAGGGACTCCTCTGCTGGTACAACTGTTCGTTATTTTCTTTGGTCTGCCGTCCGTGGGCATTGTCGTGCCGGCGTTTCCCTCGGCACTTATCGCTTTCTCCCTGAATGTCGGCGCGTACGCTTCTGAGACACTTCGCGGAGCTATTCTCGCGGTGCCAAAGGGGCAGGTCGAAGCCGGCCTGACCACGAACCTCAGCTATCTGACCATTATGAGGCTGATCGTGCTGCCCCAAGCTTTCCGGTCGGCGTTCCCTGCATTGTTCAATACGTTCATCTCTTTGGTGAAAGACACTTCACTGGCCGCGAACATCACCGTGGTCGAGATGTTCATGGCCGCGCAGCGTATCGTCGCCACCACCTATGAACCACTGGTGCTTTATTGCGAGGTCGGCGTGATATATCTTGCTTTCTGCACGGTATTGACATGGCTCCAAGGAGTGTGCGAGAAGCAGCTTGCCAAACGGTTCTGAAAAAGGCATCGAGTTCAGCGCCTTAACGGCAAATCCTGTGCTCCTTAAAGCAAAACCAATAAAAAACGATTCGCGTGGCATTCGCATAATGTCGTGAATGCCACGCGAATCGTTTTTTGGCTCTGTTAACTCAGAGTGGACATGAGCCTTCATGTTCACAACTGTAGTTGCACTGAGATTACAGTTGTTGGAGGTGAGGGTGATGGGTTTCACCGAGGAGATCCGTAGCCAGTTGTTCGGCATGGGCGCATTGGGGCGCAGACGGGCCATCAATGAATTGCGATCTTCTGAGGACAAGTACGCGCGCAGTCTCGTCCCGTGTTGGAGGATGTGGTGGCTCGCCCACGCTCGAAGCGCGGACTGTCGAAGGAGCAGATCTGCATCATGAGCGGTGTCTTAGCCAGATTATTATCTCTTTTGCTCCTCAGATCATTAACAGACCTTTGAAGCTTAAGGTTGTTAAGGATAACAACTTTAATTATGGACAATGGAAAGAACTGCCGGAGGAATGTCAAAACAACAAAGCGGAATCAGGGACTTGCTCTTGTTGATGACTTCTTTGGAGTTCGTGAAGAAGATCTGGTAAACCAAACAGATTTAGCGTTTGCTATAGCTGACCTATGTGGGCCGGGGTTGGGATGTGATGAAGATATCGAGGCATATTGCAGCACCGTTAAAGACGTGGATATTCTTAGAAGGGGTTTTCGTCCTGCTCAATCAGATGAGATTAATGTGCTTACTTATCATAAGGCTAAAGGACTTGAATTTGACATCGTTTTTTGTCTTGAAGCCTATCGTTTTATCATGCCTCCATATAAAGGAGTACAAAAAGATATTGAGCAATCTCTTGGCATGCACTATGTCGGAATAACCCGTGCAAAGAAAGCTTGCTATATTGCTTTGGGGTCTCAACGGCACAACAAAGACGGTTTACGAGATGCTGAACCATCGGAGTTTTTAACAAAAAACGAAGCTCTTAAAGGACTGCGCAGAGATGTGCACTGGTGATAGATGAAGGGCCTGTGATAAACGAGCCTCGGTTGTTGAGAGGTGAATTCGATAATCGGATGTGCGGTGCGTTTTTTGAGGGGGTCTGCTTTCGAAAATATCATGCGGCGGGCTTCCAGACGAGAATCGAGGTGTGAGGCTTGAGTTTGGGAAGTAGATGAGAGGAAGAGATAATATGCCCGTCGGCGTTTAAGCTGCGGGCGTTTTTCTTGTTCTACTGAACAAAAATAAGACAGCATGACGTAATCTAAAAACAGCAGACACTCATGTTGGTTACATCCAGACGATAGGTTAATTGATAGACTAAACCGAAAGATGGTTTGCGAGAGAATCCATATGTTTGTGGGGTGAACAATGACTGTTTCCAAAGTCGAATCTCGTACGGTTTCGGAGTGTTCTCTGAACAACATCACGTCCATGGATCCACTGAACGAGGAATGGTACGAAAATCTGATCGTCGAACATCTAACGGAGAAACTCGGATATGAGCACCTGTACGGGCCCGATGTTCGCCGCACCGACGACTCGTATCGCGACGTATTCCTTCCTGATATTTTCCCGGATGCGTTGCGACGAATCAACAGAAATCTGCCGGAAGCAGCCGTCGAGGAGGCCATTCGGAAGATTCAGAATGTCGAGATCGGCAGCTTGGAGCAGCGCAACGAGATATTCAATGACTACCTGCAATCAGGAGTCGAAGTGCACTTCTTTGACGGCAAGGAAGAGCGTGATGACATCGTCCGGCTGCTTGATTTCGACGATCCCGAGAACAACGATTTCCATGTCGTGAACCAGTGGACGTTCGTGGAGTATTCCGAGAAACGTCCCGACGTCATCATCTTCGTGAACGGCATGCCGCTGGTATTGTTCGAGCTGAAGTCCCCGTCACGCGAGGAGACGGACGCTTCACACGCGTACCTGCAATTGCGCCAGTACATGAAGCAGATACCGAGCATGTTCGTGCCCAACGTGTTCTGCGTGATGAGCGATATGACCCAGACCAGGGTCGGCACGATCACATCCGACGAGGACCGTTACGTGGCTTGGAAGTCGGCGGACGGCGACTATTCCGGAACGAAAGCCGCGGCATGGAGCACCATGATTGACGGCATGCTCCCGAAGGAACGGCTGCTCGACATCATCCAAAACTTCGTATGCTTCAACGATTCCTCCGAGAAGGTCGTGAAGATCATCGCCGCATACCACCAGTATTTCGCGGTGCGGAAAGCCATCGTCAGAGCGGAAGAGGCCGTCAATGGGGATGGCAGGATCGGCGTGTTCTGGCACACCCAGGGAAGCGGAAAATCGCTTTCGATGGTGTTCTTCGCACATCTGCTGCAGCGTTATCTTGAAAGCCCGACCATCGTGGTCATCACCGACCGCAACGATCTCGACGACCAGCTTTTCGGACAATTCAGCCGCTGCGCCAGGTTCCTGCGCCAGAAGGCGGTCCAGGCCGAGAGCCGCAGGAATCTTCAGGAACTGCTTGAGGGTCGTGAGGCGAACGGCATCATCTTCACGACCATGCAGAAGTTCTCGGACGGCGACGAGCCGTTGTGCGACCGGAGCAACGTTGTGGTGATGGTGGACGAGGCTCACCGCGGCCAGTACGGCCTGACCGAACGGATCAACGCGGACGGTCATGTGTCGGTCGGCGCGGCCCGTGTCGTGCGCAAGGCACTGCCGAACGCGTCCTATATCGGTTTCACCGGAACGCCGATCTCCACGGATGACCGCAACACCCGCGAGATCTTCGGCGACTACATCGACGTGTACGACATGACCCAGTCCGTCGAGGACGAGTCCACCAAGCCGGTCTACTACGAAAGCCGTGTGGTCTCGCTCCATCTTGACGAGAACGCGCTGGGCCGCATCGACGCGGTCTACAAGGAGTTCGCGGACCAGGCCGACGAGGCGAGCGTGGAGAAGTCCAAGCATGACCTCGGCGGCCTCGATGCCATCTTCGACACTCCTGAAACCATCGACGCATTGTGCCGCGACATCGTGGACCATTACGAGAACAACCGCGCCGACGTCCTGGCCGGCAAGGCCCTGATCGTGGCGTACAGCCGGCCGATTGCGATGAAGATCTACTACAGGATCATGGAGCTGCGCCCCGAATGGAAAGACAAGGTCGGCGTGGTGATGACCATGTCGAACCAGGATCCGGAGGAATGGTTCGACGTGTGCGGCGGCACCACGCACAAGAAGGAGATGGAACGCAGGTTCAAGGACGATTCCGATTCCCTCAAGATCGCCATCGTCGTGGACATGTGGCTCACCGGCTTCGACGTGCCCAGCCTGTCCACCATGTACGTGTTCAAGCCGATGAAGGGCCATAACCTCATGCAGGCCATCGCCCGCGTCAACCGCGTGTGCAAGGGCAAGGAGGGCGGTCTGGTCGTGGATTACATCGGCATCGCAGGCGCGCTCAAGCGGGCGATGAAGGACTATACCAGCCGTGACCAGCACAATTACGGCGACATGAACATCGCCGAGACCGCCTATCCGAAATTCCTCGAAAAGCTCGACGTGTGCCGTGATCTCATGTACGGCTTCAACTACCGCAAACTCATCTTCCAGAACAGCAGGGAGGCGCTTGCCGACGCCATCGCGGAGGGAACCGACTGGTTGCTCGATCTGGAACGGCACGAAGACACGGAATCGTTCCTCAAGCAATGCCAGCTCATGAACCAGGCGCTGAGCCTGTGCAAAAGCATGGTAAGCGAAGAGGACGCGCATGAGGCGGCTTACCTATCCGTATTGCGCGTGCAGGTCCTTCGCCTGACCGGACGTGGCTCCGGCGGGGGCAGCGGCATGACGTACACGGAGTTCAACAAGCAGGTGAGCGAGATCCTCCAGCAGAGCGTGCATGCGGACGGTGTGCTCAACCTGTTCGAGAAGGACAGCGTGGAGATCTCCCTGTTCGATGAGGCGTTCCTCCAGGAGGTCGCCGGCATGAAGGAGAAGAACATCGCGATCGAGAGCCTGAAACGCCTCATCAAGGAGAAAGTGCGGGCGTACGGGCGCACCAGCGTGGTCAAATCCCAGAAGTTCAGCGAGATGCTCCAGAACACGTTGAACGCGTATCTCAACGGCATGCTCACGAACGCGCAGGTCATCGAAGAGCTCGTCAACATGGCCAAGGAGATCATGAAGGACCGCGACGACGCGCAGAAGCTCGGCTTGAGCGACGAGGAGATGGCGTTCTACGACGCGATCACCCAGCCGCAGGCGGTCAAGGACTTCTACGACAACGACCAGCTCGTCTCGATAGCCCGCGAGTTGACCGATGCGATGCGGAGCAACGCCACGATCGACTGGCAGAAGAAGGAAAGCGCCAGGGCCGGCATGCGGCGTGCCATCAAACGTTTGCTGCGCAAATACAAGTATCCGCCCGAAGGCGTCGAGGACGCCATGAAGACCGTCATGGAACAGTGCGAGCTGTGGGCCGACACCAAGATCAGCGAATAGGACGAGCAGGAGGATAATACAAGACATGGCAAAGAAGAAGGACAATACCGCCGAGATCGGCTTCGAGGAACAGATCTGGAGCGCTGCCGACAAGCTGCGCGGCAACATCGACGCTTCCGAATACAAGAACGTCGTGCTCGGCCTCATCTTCCTGAAGTACATCTCCGACAAGTTCGACCAGAAATACCAGGAACTCGTTGAGGAGGGAGAGGGCTTCGAGGAGGACCGCGACGAATACGCGAGTGAGAACATCTTCTTCGTTCCCGAGAGCGCCCGCTGGAAGACCATCGCAGCGGCCGCGCACACGCCCGAGATCGGCAAGGCCATCGACGAGGCCATGCGCCAGATCGAGGCCGAGAACAACAAGCTCAAGGGCATCCTGCCGAAGAACTTCGCACGCCAGGAGCTCGACAAGCGACGTCTGGGCGAAGTCGTGGACCTGTTCACCAACGTGAAGATGGCCGAAAAGGGCGATAGCCGCGACATCCTCGGACGCACCTACGAATATTGTCTGGCCAAATTCGCCGAAGCGGAGGGCAAGAACGCCGGCGAGTTCTACACACCCGCGTGCGTCGTGAAGACGCTGGTCGAAGTCATCGAACCCTACCACGGGCGAGTGTACGATCCGTGCTGCGGCAGCGGCGGCATGTTCGTACAGTCCGCGGACTTCGTCAAACGCCATCAGGGCAACATTAACGACATCTCCGTGTACGGCCAGGAGTCCAATCCGACCACGTGGAAAATGGCGACCATGAACCTCGCGATCCGCGGCATCGACGCGGATCTGGGCGATCATAATGCCGACACGTTCTTCGAGGACCTGCACAAGACCGAGAAATTCGATTTCATCCTCGCTAACCCGCCCTTCAACCTGAAGGACTGGGGAGGGAAGAAACTTGAGGACGACGTACGCTGGCAGTACGGCACCCCACCGGAGGGCAACGCCAACTTCGCGTGGGTCCAGCACATGATCCACCACCTCAACCGTTCCGGCCGCATGGGCATGGTTCTGGCGAACGGCGCGTTGTCCAGCCAGACGAACAACGAGGGCGAGATCCGCGCCAAGATCGTGGATGCCGATCTGGTCGAAGGCATCATCGCAATGCCGGACAAGCTTTTCTACAGCACCGGCATACCTGTGAGCCTGTGGATCATCACCAAGAACAAGAAGCAGTCCGGCAAGACGTTGTTCATCGACGCGCGCGATATGGGAACCATGGTGTCCCGCAGGCTCCGCGAGTTTACCGATGAGGACATCGCCAAGGTATCGACTGCGTTCGACGCGTTCCGTGACGGCACTCTGGAAACGGAGAAGGGCTTCTCCGCCATCGCCACGACGGAAGATATCAAGGCGCAGGATTACATCCTGACTCCAGGCCGTTACGTCGGTGTCGCCGAAGTGGAAGAAGACGATGAGCCATTCGAGGAGAAGATGACCCGTCTGACCGGCGAGATCGCCAAATGCTTCGAGGAATCCAACCGTCTGCAAGAGCAGATCAAGAAGAATCTGGAGGCCATCGGCTATGGCATGTGAAGTTGAATGGATTCCTCTCGGAGATATTGTCAATCTTTCTTCCGGAGGAACGCCTGATAAAAAACAGCCAGCATACTGGGATGGTGAGATCCCTTGGATAAGCGCAAAAACTTTAACAGGCGACACTGTGACAACAAGTAATCTTTTCATCACTGAAGAAGGACTCCACGCGGGAAGCAAACTTGCTCCTGTTGGTTCGATACTTTTATTGACCCGCGGAAGCGGCTTATTCAAGAGAATCCCTCTTGCAATTGTAAACGCTCCCGTTGCTTACAACCAAGATGTAAAATGCATGACTTCCAAAGTGGCAACTATTACCAATGAGTACGTTTTCTTTGCATTAAAGGCACTGTCCCCAGAGTTAACAAATATGCTCGAGACAACCGGAATCGGTGCGGGTAAATTAGCCACTGACCGACTTCTCGACATGCCGATTCCAGTTTTATCTCATGATGAGCGAGAGAAAGCAGTATCTTTCTTCTCGGCATTGTCCCGAAAAATTATGATCAACAATCGGATAAATGATTATTTGCTTGAGGTCGGTGAGATGAGATTTGCCGATCTTGAAACACGTGGAACGCTTAGCAAGACCGTACATATCGCAGACTTGCCTCACATACTTGAAACCGGCAAACGCCCGAAAGGAGGAGCTGCTTCTTGCGGAATACCTAGTGTTGGCGCAGAAAATGTGAAGAAACTTGGCGAATTCAATTACTCGAGCAACAAATATATTCCAAGAACTTTTGCTGATAACCTCAAAAAAGGGCGAGTAAATGGATATGAATTAATGATCTACAAGGACGGCGGTCGACCTGGACAGTTTATCCCCCATTTCTCAATGTTTGGTGAAGGATACCCTTATAAGGAATTTTATATAAATGAGCATGTTTTTAAACTAGATTTTGGAGATCGTGGCCTAAATGAGTTTGCGTACTATTACTTTCACACGCCTTATGTAATGAAATGGCTAGAAACCAATGGTACGAAAGCCGCCATTCCTGGGATTAACCGGCAAAACATTGAAGAATTAGAGTTTCCGGATCCCGAACAGGAATCCGTGCAAGATTTCTGCAAGCGGATTCAGCCATATTTTACCGCCATTTTCAGAAATTGCTTAGAGAATAAACAGTTGCAGTCATTGAGAGATACACTCCTTCCCAGACTCATGTCCGGCGAAATTGACGTTTCGAAGGTTGACCTCACGCAGCTAACAAATAATCATTTAGCCGATTGTTAAGAGTTATTTTGTATTGAATGGAATCTAAAACTTGAGCAATAGAATCTTGCATTTCACGAGATGGCAGATCAATGTCAAGATTTTCAATCATTCTCTTAGTAAGGGCGTTCCTCGTTGCTCCGGAAGAAGCTAAGCTAAGGAGCGTCGTCTTCTTAGATTGCAAAGAAGCCAGTAAATAGGTCGGGTTGATTTCTTTTCCGGCTCGAACGATCGCTACATGCTGATTCACTCGAGCCGGTATGCGTTCCGAAGGAACTATGCATGCTCGAGCGACAGAATCACCTGTAATGTTCAATAGGACGTCATTACTGCGTACTTCAACGTTGGAGAGTGACTCTGCCTGTTCATCGTCTAGAAAAGCAAGACCATCGGGCTGGAAAACCCAATCATGAATGTTCTGGCTACGAATAATTGGGATACCGGCATCTTTGTAAGCTTCTTTACCCCCTCGCGGCGTTGCTCCGCTTCCGATCTTCTCGCAAACATCCCCGAGTCGTGTCATTCCAAATACCTTCTGTGTGAAGCTTTCACGTTGTTCTGGTTGACCATGGCGTAGTGCATGGTCGTGTCTATTCTCGCATGACCGAGCAGTTTTTGCACCTGTTCGATCGGCATGCCTTTATCGATGGCATGTGTGGCCAACGTGCGTCGGAATTTATGCGGATGAACCCGATTGATGCCGGCTTCCTTTCCGAGCTGCCTAAGACGGCTTTCGATGCCGCCGATGCTGATGCGGTCACCGTCACCATTCAAAGCGACAAATAGCGCCGGATTGCTGTCGTTACGCGATTGCAGGTATGCGGTGAGATGGAGTTTCGTTCTGGCGTCGAAATAGACGGGACGCTGCTTGTTTCCCTTGCCCGTGACCAAGCATTCGCGTTCCTGAAGATTCACGTCGGCTATATTCAAGCCGATCAATTCTCCCACTCGCATGCCCGTAGAGGCGAGAATGTCCACGATGGCAAGATCCCGCAAGGTGCTGCATCTATCCCGCAGAGTTTCCAGATTTTCGTCGCTCAGGACCTCTTTGGCCATTACGGCCGTTTTCACACGATGGATGCGCCTTACGGGGCTTTTGACGATATAGTCCTCGTCCTCAAGCCACGCGAAGAAGCTTGACATGATGCGTCGAATGTTGTCGATGGTGACCTTGCCCGCATGACGCTCGTTCTCGTATCTGTTGAGGTACTCGCGTAAGTCGTCGCTGCTTATCCGCGTGTAAGGCTTGGCAAGGGCCTTGGTCATGTGCTGAAGCGTGCTTTCATAGTAAGCGATGGTTTTCGGCGAGCAGCCTTCGACCTCTTTTGCCGTGAGGAATAGCGTCAGCAGATTCTGCGGCACGGATGTTTCCTGAGCTGGCAGTAGCGTGACTCTGAGTACTTCGGCCAAATGTTTGAGCTGTGACGGATCGAGCATGTTCTGCATCTGTGACAGAACATTATTAATGATGGTTTCCATAGGCGTCCCTTCCAATAACGGTTAGGAACATTGTGCCCGTGCACCCACAAATGATTATTTAGCCGACTTGTGTGAAACGATTGCCGGTAAATACTGTAATGACAGAAATTCATGTCTTCGAGATATTTGCTATCAGGTTACTGATCACGTCGATTATGGCAACGCGAATCATGAGACTTATGTTTCGACTGAGTCACTAATGCAGAACAAGGGAGGACGGCAACTGGCGTCTTCGCTCCCAACAGCGGGCAAGATTACACGGTATAAAGCCGGCGACACTCTGATTTCTAATATCCGGCCCTATTTTAAAAAAATATGGTATGCCCCGTTTGAAGGTACATGTTCGGGTGATGTCATCGTTTTTAGAGCGAATGATCCCAGCAACGCGCCATATCTGCATGCATGCCTACGGCAAGATTCATTCTTTGACTACGTCATGCAAGGCGCGAAGGGAACAAAGATGCCCCGTGGTGACAAAAAACAAATGATGGAGTTCAAGGTTGCCAGTTCATGCAGTACGAAAGATTTGATCCTATTAGATTCCGCAATAAAGCAAAGATCTGATAACGATTCAGAGACAGTAAAGCTCCAAGCACTGCGCGATACGCTCCTTCCCAAGCTCATGTCCGGCGAAATCGACGTTTCGAAGGTTGACCTCACGCAGCTAACAAATAATCATTTATCAGGCTGTGGGTCTTTTTGTAGCGTTTGTTGTCCGTCCGGATTGGCCTCTGAATTTCATGAGTGGTTCCGTGAACATTTTTTCTTTGGTTACGGTCACCTATGCAAAGCAGATTTGGGATGAGATGATCTGCCCTAAAGATACCAAGGAAGAAGAATCCTTGCAGGCTAGTTGTGACTGTAATCGAGGTGAGGAGCAAGAACTGATGAGGCCGGATTTTCGAAGAGGTGAATTAAATGAGGGACAGGTCGAAATGAAAGTGGACGATGATGCGCATTCAATCGTGCCTGAGTCAACGTCAGCGTATGTCCAAAAGAACTCCGTAACGACATCTGGGCCATCGGACATTTTATTGCAACAATTGTTGCGGTTGGTAACTGTTCAGGGCTGTTTATTGGCGTTATGTACTTTGCGTCGATATTCATCGAGCCCGGACGATCGACATGACGCCGATTAGCGTAGTCCAGGAAAGATTGTCGATGAATAAACTGCTGGTTCGATGGACATTGGAAACCATATTCGATGTTCATCGAACCGGCAGTTTCTATTTACTTTCAGTGCTGTACCGACAGTGTTTGCTGCAAGGTATGTGAGTCGTGTGGAGGCACGACGACCGCGCAATCGCGATTGTTGACCGCTTCCACGCAGACGAAGCCGCGCCATTCGCCCTCATCCAAATCGCCGATGGCGTTTCCGGCTTGTTCTCCCGGATTCCATACCACGGTCTGCGCTGCGCCCTGCTTGGCGACAATGATGGTGCGCTGCAACACGGGGTCGCGCAGCTCAAGCGTATCCGCCGAATAGTAGATGCGGTCAACCATGCCTTGGAAGGTCACAGGTTCATCACCTTGGCTGCAACGTGGATCGCCGTCCAATACGGTATCGAGATAGTCCGCGCCCTCCAGCCCGCATACCTGCGACTGTTCGGCGTCGCCAACCTGCAGATACGTATGCAGTGCCTCTTCGTAAGACAATGGCTCGTCTCCATCGTTATATACGGTAAGCGACATCGTCAACTCACAGCCGACTTCAATGGTGTAAACGGCATGAAATTGAGGATTCGGTCCAGAAACAAACTGGGAAAGTATATCTGCGTTGATCTCGCTGGAATCCAATGTATAGCGCAACAAGGCATCGGAAGAACCTTCCTTGTCATAATGCCAGAAGCTATTGCGGGCAAAACCATGCTTGGGCTTCTTCGAAGCCACATGCCCGCCTTCGAAACCGGAATTGAACCAAGGGAAAATAATCGGAACACCGCCGCGGATGGCAGTTCCTTCCTTAAGATGAATCGCCTTTGGCCGCCAAACCACAGCCTGTTCGCCGGCAGGTGCCCAGGAAAGCACATGCGCACCGTAATCGCTGACTGATGCCGTTGCGTCTTCGTTGACAATATCTCTGATAGTGAAAGTGCTACTCATACGACCAGTATAAACAAGACGACGTTGAAGCGGGATTGTGGAAAGAAGGACTTTGCAGGATTGCGGAATTTCTAGGATTTTTCGGCTTTGCACGTGAAGGAAAAAGAGGATTGCGGCAACACGCGCTTGTAGGCTTCTGCTAGTATCATCCATGAAAGTACAAGGAAGATAGCCGGTTCGTTCCAACTTGCGTGATGGAGGGTGAATCAAGGCTGTGAAAAGCTGAAGATTTCCAGAATCCGAACGATTGCAAGTAACGGCATCGAATCAGTCCAGGACCAGGTTGGGGTTTGTGAGACCGGCTTTGGGTGTGACAGTGGAAAGAGACCGACATGTCTGCAGAAAAGACCACGGAACCGGACGAAGTGCTCACCGACGATGAACTTCAGGCTGCCGCAGCGCCTGAGCAGTCCATCGAGGAAGATGACAAACCTCGCAAGCGTACCGTCGTCGTGGCCGAAGACGAATCCGTGAACCGTATGGATTTGGTTGCCATGCTGGAAGATAGTGGCTACGAGGTTGTGGGCGAAGCCGCTAACGGTGAGGAAGCAGTCGAATTGACCCGCAAGTTCCGTCCAAGCGTGGTATGCATGGACGTCAAGATGCCTCGTATGGATGGCATCGAAGCGGCGGGCATCATCTGTGATGAGAATATCGCTCCGGTCGTTATGCTTACGGCATTCTCCCAGTCCGATCTGGTCAAGAAGGCCACGGGTGCAGGTGCCATGGCATACGTCACCAAGCCGTATGAGGAATCCAAGCTGCTTCCGGCTCTGGAAGTGGCCATGGGCCGTTTCGCCGAAATCAACGATCTGCTCGACAATGTGGAGCGCAGCGAATCCAAGCTGCACGAAACCGAAGAGCAGCTGAAGAAGGCGGAAGAGCAGCTGAAGAAGGCTGAGGAAACCCTCGAGGAACGTAAGCTTGTCGACCGTGCCAAGGGCCTGCTGATGGATAAGGCTGACTTCTCCGAGCAGGGCGCGTTCCGTTGGATTCAGAAGACCTCCATGGACCAGCGCATCCCGAAGAAGCGTCTGGCTATGGCCATCATCGCCAAGTACGGTGATCAGAAGTCGGAAGCAGAGGATGAGCGCTAACACAGCAACTGTGGAAGGCACTACGCGCGGGACGCTATTGGTCGTTGACGGCCATTCCTTGGCGTTCCGCGCTTTTTTTGCCTTGCCCGTAGAGAATTTCAGTACATCCGCAGGTCAGGCGACCAACGCCGTATGGGGCTTCGCCACCATGCTTTCGCAGGTGATCGACGCGGAACATCCGGATCATCTTGCCGTCGCTTTCGATGTCAAAGGCGGTACCTTCCGCAATACGATGCTGCCGCAGTACAAAGGCACGCGAGATGCGGCTCCGGAAGATCTATTGACCCAGCTGCCGTTGATTCAACGGATGCTGACGGCCCTTGGCGTCACGTTCATCGAAAAACCTGGATACGAGGGCGATGATGTGATTGGCACGTTGGCGAGCATGGGAGACAAAGCAGGCTATCGCACGCTGGTGCTATCCGGCGATCGTGACGCGTTCCAGCTCATCAACGACAACATCACCGTGTTGTATCCGGGGCATCATTTCAAAGATTTGAAGCACATGACTCCCGACGCGGTGGTGGAGAAATACCACGTCACGCCGGAGCAATATCCGGATCTTGCCGCGCTTCGTGGCGAAACCGCCGACAACATTCCCGGCGTTCCCGGCGTGGGCGATGGATTCGCGGCCAAATGGATCAACCTGTATGGCGGACTTGACCAGATTATCGAGCATGCCGACGAAATCGGCGGCAAAAAAGGCGAGGCGTTGCGGGCCAATATCGATCAGGTCAAACTGAATCGTTCCGTGAATGCCTTGGTGCGTGACCTTGACCTTGGCGTGTCCATCGAGGATTTGACTTTCGGTCAGGTGGACGCCAACCAGCTCAACCAACTGTTCACCAGACTTGAATTCGGCATACGCACCAAAAACCGTGTGCTGAGAACATTCAATGCGGGGAAGCCCACCAACGATCCCGTGCAGCAAGACGAGTCCGGCAAGCTGGAAATACCAGAATTCGAAACGATTGATTCGCCGGAAGCATTGGAAGCATGGGTACGAGACAATCTGCCGATGCCGAACGGGCATCTGCATGACGAACGTGAAATCGCGCCGAAGACGACTCCCTCCGGCTTCGCCATTGATCATACGAAGCAGTGTGCGCAGTCCGTGGCGCATTCGTGGGTGTTGCAGGTGGAAGGCGAAAGCAAGCCGGGGAACGCGGCCTATGCGTCGCTGATGATCGCTGCACATGATAAAGCGATTCGTACCAATCGTGTTGACCGTGACATGGCGTCACAACTGCAAACGGTACTTGACGAACACCACCAATCCATGGTGGTGCATGGGTATAAGGAACAGTCCCACCTGCTGGAAAGCGTCGGTGTGGCGTTGCCGAAGCCGCTGTTCGACACCAAGCTTGCCGGGTATCTGGTCCATCCCGATTTCCATGCCGACACGCTGGAACAGGCGGCGGCGCATTTCCTTGACCTGCATATCGAGGAACAGTCCGAGGGCGCGACGCAAGGCACGCTTGATTTCGACGAGCCGGACGATAGTGCGCAGCGGAACGACAACCAGCTTCCGCGCCATACTGCGATTGTTGGTTTGCTGGCGCATAAACTGGCGGATTCATTGGATCAGCGTGAGCAGTTCTCATTGCTTGAATCTGTGGAGATTCCAGTATCCCGTGTGCTGTACGGCATGGAGCATGCCGGTGCGCAAGTCGATATGAACAGGCTGATGAGCATGCGCGAACAGCTTGCCGCCGACGCGAATTACGCGCAGGAAACGGCATGGCAGTATGCGGGCGAGCGCGTGAATCTGCAAAGTCCTAAGCAGTTGCAGAAGATTCTGTTTGAGGATATGGGCTTGAAGCCTACGAAGAAGACTAAGACTGGTTCGTATACTACGAATGCGGCTGCTTTGCAGGTGTTGCGTGATCGTTCGTATGGTAATGATAGGGCTTGTCAGTTTCTTGATGCGTTGTTGTTGCATCGTGAGAAGAATAAGCTTAAGCAGATTGTGCAGACGTTGATTGATGCGACGAACAGGTCTGATGGTCGCATTCATACGACGTTTGAGCAGACTGTGGCTGCGACTGGTCGGTTGAGTTCGGTTGATCCGAATTTGCAGAATATTCCGAATCGTGATCCTGCTGGTCGTGAGATTCGTTCGGCTTTTGTGCCCGGTGAGGGTTTTGAGTCGTTGTTGAGTTCGGATTATTCTCAGGTTGAGTTGCGTATTATGGCTGATCTTTCTGGTGATGAGGCGTTGATTGAGGCGTTCCGTTCCGGTAGGGATTTTCATAAGTATGTGGCGAGTTTGGTGTATGGCGTTCCTGTGGATGAGATTACGTCTGATCAGCGCAGTCATGTTAAGGCGATGAGCTATGGCTTGGCATATGGGCTGAGCACGTATGGGCTTTCGCAGCAGCTTGGCATTAAGCCGGGTGAGGCCGAGTCATTGAAGCGGCAGTATTTTGCGACGTTCGGCAAGGTCCATGAGTATTTGGAGTCGTTGGTTTCTTCGGCTCGTGAAAAGGGATATACGGAGACGATTTATGGTCGTCGTAGGTATTTTCCGGGCTTGAAGTCGCCGAATCGTGCGGTGCGTGATGCTGCGGAGCGTGCCGCGTTGAATGCGCCTATTCAGGGTTCTGCTGCGGATATTATGAAGATCGCTATGATTCGTGCTGATGATGCGTTGCATGAGGCTGGTCTTGCCAGTCGGATTATTTTGCAGATTCATGATGAACTTGTGGTGGAGGTTGCGCCGGGTGAGGCGGAGCGTGTCACTGCGTTGGTGAAGGATGCCATGGAGCATGCGGTCGATATGGCGGTTCCGTTGGATGTTTCCACGGGTATTGGTTCGGATTGGCAGCTTGCCGCGCACTGATACGGTACTGGGTTTCGTGTGTGTTGCGGATGTGCGTGGTCGAGCAATGGCATAAGGAGGAATGATGGCAACGCTGAAGCAGGTTGTGGATGTGCTGGAAACGTTGTATCCGCTTCGCTATGCGGAGCAGTGGGATGAGCCTGGTCTTATCGTGGGTGATTTGCGTCAGCCTGTGCGCGGTATCGCTTTTGCGGCTGATCCCTCTATGGCGGTGGTTGATCAGGCGATTGCCGGTGGTATTGATTTGCTGGTTTGCCATCATCCGTTGTTCTTCCGTTCCGTTCATGCGGTGTCGGGATTGGGTTTCCGTGGTGAGATTGTGCGTAAGCTCAATCTTGCCGGATGTGCGTTGTGGGTGGGGCATACGAATGCCGATGCGGCGTATCGTGGCGTCGGCATGGCTGCGGCTGACATGTTCGGTTTGGTGGATCAGCGTCCGCTGGTGCCCATCGATGATCCGGATGCCGAGCATCCGGTCGGTTTGGGGCGTGTGGGGCGTCTTGCCGAACCTGTGGCGTTGCGTGATTTCGCCAGTCGAGTAGCTGGCGCGCTGCCGTACACCGAGCTTGGCGTGCAGGTTTGCGGCGATCTGGACGTTCCGGTCAGCACGGTGGCGGTGCTTCCGGGTTCCGGTGATTCCTTGTTCGATGAGGTGCGTGCGGCCGGTGCCGACGTGTATGTGACCAGTGATCTGCGGCATCATCCGGTGACGGACGCCATAGAGCAGGCCCGCTATGAGGCTTCCATGCGTGCTTCCGGCGTTGCCATGGGCCATGGTGACGGGCGTGTGCGTCCGGCGTTCGTCAACACTCCGCACAGCGCTATCGAATCCATGTGGTTCCAGTATGCGATGGAAGACGTTCCCCATGCGGTTGCGGAAGCGACCGGCGACATTCCTGCCGTGCGTTGGATTTCCATGAATACCGATCCATGGAATATGGTATTTCCTTCGAGCGGGCAGGAACGGTGACGCGTCATGTGTGACGAGGCGGTAGACGGAACCCAGGTGGACGTATTGCTGGATGAATCCAGCGATGGCGTGGACATGTCCGGTATGGTCACGGTGCTTGACAGCAGGCACGTGTATCAGGGTGCGATTTTCGGCGTCGACGACCTGCGGATCGCATTGCCGATGCGTGACGGAGGGCAAACGGTGATTCGCCGTCAGGTGATGCGTCACGCGCCTTGCGTGGTCATGCTGGTGCATGATTGCGCGAATGACCTGTATCTGATCGAACGGGAATACCGTATCGGCTGCGACGCCTTCGCCTACGGTCTGCCGGCTGGACTCATCGACGGGGGAGAGGACGTGGAGGAGGCCGCGCTGCGGGAGCTTCGTGAGGAAACCGGTGTGGAGCCCGCCGGGCGTGACGGTGTCGAATTCGACCATGTGGGGCAGTTTTACTCGTCCGAAGGCATGACCGACGAGCTTGCCAACATCATGGTGCTTCACCTGCATGCATGGCATCCCGTCGAACGTCATTTCGACGGCGATGAGCACGTCGAATCGGCGTGGGTCTCCTGGCAGCGGCTGCGCGGCACCCGTATTACGGCCTCCAATTCCATGATCGCTATTCTTCACGAGCAAATTCGACGAAACCGGCAAAATACAGGCAAGAGTTCTTTCGAATCGTAAAAATAATCGCCGAACAACACGAAATTGCGATTTGGGGGCTGAAACGTGAGATACTTGAATCATGCAAATCAGACCCGGATCGATGTATCCACTCGGCGCAAGCTATGACGGCGCCGGCGTGAATTTTGCCCTCTTTTCCCAAGTGGCACAAAAAGTCGAGCTTTGCCTTTTCGATGAGGAAGACAACGAAACTCGAATCGAAATGACCGAGCAGAACTCTTATGTCTGGCACAACTATCTGCCCGGAATCCAACCGGGGCAACGTTACGGCTATCGCGTGTACGGTCCATACGACCCGACGCAAGGCCTGCGCTGCAACCCGAACAAATTGCTGCTTGACCCCTACGCTAAAGCCATCGAAGGCAACATCGACGGCGATGAGAGCCTCTACTCGTACTGGTTCAGAAGCCCCGATGACGTTACCAGCATGAACACGCTCGACTCGGCCGCCCATACCATGAAAGCGGCCGTGGTGAACCCCTATTTCGACTGGGGCAACGACCAGCATCCGAACATCTCATATCACGATTCCGTGATTTACGAAGCCCACGTACGCGGCATGACCAACCTCAACATGGACGTGCCGCCGGACATTCGCGGAACCTATGCGGGTCTGGCGTACCCCTCGGTAATCGAATACCTGAAGAAGCTGGGCGTCACGGCCGTCGAGCTCATGCCCATCCACCAGTTCGTCAATGACAGCTTCCTTCAGGAAAAAGGCCTGAGCAACTACTGGGGATACAACACCATCGGCTTCTTCGCCCCGCACAACGCGTATTCCAGCTCCGGACAGCGCGGCGAACAGGTCAACGAATTCAAATCCATGGTCAAGGCATACCATCATGCCGGCATGGAAGTCATCCTCGATGTGGTGTACAACCACACCGCCGAAGGCAACAACCGTGGACCGACCCTCAGCTTCAAGGGCATCGACAACGGCGCCTACTACCGTCTGGTCGACAACGACCGCAGACACTACTTCGACACCACAGGCACCGGCAACTCGCTGCTGATGCGCTCGCCGCACGCCCTGCAGCTCATCACCGACAGCCTGCGCTACTGGGTCACCGAAATGCACGTCGACGGATTCCGATTCGATCTTGCCGCCACATTGGCCCGTCAGTTCCAGGAAGTCGACAAACTGTCGGCCTTCTTCGACATCGTCGAACAGGATCCGGTGATCTCCCGCGTCAAGCTGATCGCGGAACCGTGGGATCTCGGCTCTGGCGGCTATCAGGTGGGCGGCTTCCCGTCCAGCTGGTCCGAATGGAACGGCCGCTACCGCGATTGCGTGCGCGACTTCTGGCGCTCGCAGCCGTCCACGTTGCCGGAATTCGCCAGCCGATTCATGGGCAGTTCCGACCTGTATCAGGTCAATGGCCGCCGACCGGTCGCATCCGTGAACTTCATCACCGCGCACGACGGCTTCACCATGAACGATCTGGTGAGCTACAACGAGAAGCATAATGAGGCCAACGGCGAGGGCAACAGGGACGGTGAAAGCAACAATCGTTCTTGGAACTGCGGTGTCGAAGGTCCTACGACCATCAAGGATGTTAACGAGCTTCGTCAACAGCAGATGCGCAACATGTTCGCCACGTTGCTGCTCAGCCAAGGCATTCCGATGATCTGCGGCGGCGACGAAGTGGCGCGCACCCAGCAGGGCAATAACAACGCCTACTGCCAGGACAATGCGATCTCCTGGACGAACTGGGATCTGGACGAGGATCAAAAGGACCTGCTCGAATTCGTATCGAAGCTGATCCATTTGAGGCTTGAGCATCCTGTGCTGCATCGCCGCCGCTTCTTCTCCGGTCGCGAGCAGGGAGACGACAGCACTGCGATTCCGCAGGTCGAATGGATGGATCATACCGGCTCCATTATGGATATGGACGACTGGTCAAACACACACGCCTTCACTGTGATGATCTATCTGAACGGTTCCGATATTCCGGAAACCGACTGGTACGGCAATCAGATGGTCGACAATGATTTCATTCTGATTTTCAACGCGCATTACGAGCCGATCATGTTCACCCTGCCCGATGAGCAATATGGCAAGAAATGGCGCTTAATTGTCGACACGCATAATCCAAAGGGGCCAGAACTCAATTATGAGGCCGGTTTTGCGATTACTGCGCAATCAAGAAGCTTCCTGCTGTTGATGAGCGACAAGAAGCCGTCCAACAAGCACTACAACTTCTGACGGCGCACTCGCGTTATGCCGTCAGAATCCAGTGGGGTGGAGTCGTCGCCAATGCGATGGCTCCACCCCACTGGTATGTATATGTTGAAATCCGGCGGTTGCCGGTCAGCCTTGCATCAGACTTGTGCGGCGAGCCTCGAAACTGTGTCGGGAACAGTTTCGCTGACTTCCGCAAGATCCTCGACGGAGCGTGGTCTCTCAGATTGCGCCAGTATCAGCTGCGTCTGCACGCGATCCGCTTCGATGGCGGCGATTTGACGCGAGAAAATGATGAACCAGCCAAGGAACATCATGCCGGCCAACGCCTCCACATTCGTCAGCGTGTTATGCCCGCTCAGCCATTGGAATCCGGCATAAGCCCCAATCGCAATCGCAAGATCGGAAACCACGTATACGACCTTTGAGAGTTGCGGGGCAAGCCAAGGCAGGGCAATCATCAGCACGCTCATCAAACATGGTAGGCCGCGGGCGAACACGTTGTGCAAAATCGGATGCGGTGTGTAACGGAACATGCCGATACCTACGAAAGCGATGCCGGCCAACGTCAACATGATTGACAGCAGCAGAATCCTCGTACGAAAATGCTTCGGCGTCTCATTGATGGCATTGGAATCCAGATACTGCAATTGCAGACGATACGTGGTGATGAGCTCGGAAACGGCGAAATAGCTGATGATCACAATGCAGATGCCCGCGAGCGTCAGCGTCGAATTGAACATACGCGCGGCGAACGTCGTACGGTCGCCCAATTGAGAGAAATTATTGTTGTACCAGTACGGATCGTCGGACGTCAATCCTGCGATACTCACGCCAGACACCACGAAAAACGGCAGTAGGGAAGCGATCGTTTTGGCATTCATAAGTTCCGCCTGCACGAAAGTGATATAGCCTACAACGCCTGCGATGGCCGCGCATAGGATCGGCAGATAGCCTTTCAGCGTGCGGATGCCCATCATGTTGTTGACGATGGACAACATCATGAACGATGTGACGAAAATGGTCGAAGCATACACCATGGAAAGCGCGAGGATCTCGAAAATACGACGGACCGGAATAGCCCAACCATGTTTGAGTGTCAGCGAACGTGATTTTCGTGCGTAACCCAAACTGAATGAAACGACTCCGCATCCTGCCACGATTCCCGCGCAGACGGTGAACAGACGCTGCGTGACACGCCAGATGGCCGGGGCGAACTGCATGTATGCGTTCATGACGAACCAGGCGATAACGGCGCATGTCACAAAGGAGATGATGCCTGACGATTCGGCCTGCTGGTGACGTCCCATGCCACTCTCCCTTCCGAAATGCTATTGTAAGCCTGTCGTTGTCCAACCATACGCTATAATAGAAACTCGTGTTCACTTGATGCGATTCCGTGAGGCGGATTCGCGGGGTGTGAACGTGAACGGGCTGTAGCGCAGTTTGGTAGCGCGTCTGCTTTGGGAGCAGAATGTCGCAGGTTCAAATCCTGTCAGCCCGACCAAAACCGTTGGAAACAAAGGTGTTTCAGACGGTTTGAAAAATCCTTTCTCCGGTTTCCGGTACAAACACGACGATCGCGGGAATTCCTCGTGGCATTTTGTGATATTCGCATAGTTCTGTCCGCCTGGGTTTTCAAACGGAAATGGTATGGATGGCATTTGATTGTCGAGTTCGAGCAAGATACGGGTGCTGTATGGCGAGATTGAAGCGTTGTTTTCCTCGGGTTTTGGATACGATAAGCCCTATGAACGCATCTCAAGAGAATCTTTGGCCGGCGCCGTTTGCCAGCAAATCGCTTGACGCCACCGTTGTGGTGCCGGGCAGCAAATCCCTGTCGAACCGTTATCTCATTCTTGCGGCTCTCGGGCATCGTCCTGTGCGATTGGTCGGTCTGTTGCGCTCGCGCGATACCGAGCTGATGATGGACGCGCTGCGTTCGTTGGGAGTGCGCTGCGAAATCGATGAGCAGGTCGACACCACGGTTACGGTGGTGCCGCCGTCCGACGGCCGGTTCCACGGTGGTACGAAGGTGTTCTGCGGTCTTGCGGGAACAGTGATGCGCTTTGTGCCCGGTCTTGCCATGTTCGCGGACGGTCCTGTGGATTTCGACGGTGACGAGCAGGCGTACGCGCGTCCGATGAAGCCGGTGTTGGACGGTCTTGAACAGTTGGGGGCATGCATCGAATACCACGGCGAGGAAGGGCGCCTGCCATTTACAATCATTCCACCTCAAACGGTGAGCCAGTGCGCCGAGCCGAGCGTAGTCAGCATTGATTCTTCGGGATCCTCGCAGTTTATTTCGGGACTATTGCTCGTCGGCTCTCGAGTGCCAGGCGGTTTGGAACTGCATCACACGGGGGAGAAGACACCGAGTTTACCGCATATTCGCATGACCGTGGCCGATCTGCAAGGTTCCGGCGTGCGCGCCAACGCCGACGAACACGCCCGCGTGTGGACCGTGCAGCCGGGAGCCGTGCAGTTGCCCGAAACGGTGACGGTAGAACCTGACCTGTCGAATGCCGCCCCGTTCCTTGGCGCAGCGCTCATCGCCGGCGGAACCGTTCGCGTGCCTCACTGGCCGGAATCCACCACCCAGCCGGGCGGCCTGCTTCCCGGATACTTGGAACATATGGGCGCTGAAATCAGCTTCCCCGTGATCGACGGCGTCCGGTACTGCGAAGTGACCGGCAGCAGCCATATCAACGGCTTGGGTGATTTCGACCTGACTGCGGCCGGCGAGATTGCGCCATCGCTGGCCGCAATCTTGGTCTTCGCCGACAAGCCTACGCGCATGCTGGGCATCGGCCACTTGCGCGGCCACGAGACGAACCGTCTGGAAGCATTGGTCAACGAAATCACCAGAGTCGGGGGAGAAGCCCGTGAGCTTCCCGACGGGCTGGAGATCGTGCCAGTGCCGGCAACGAATCTCAAGCCCGCCAAAATGGAAACCTACGCGGACCATCGCATGGCGACGTTCGCCGCAATGCTTGGTCTGAGCATCAACGGCATCCAAGTCAAGAACATCGCCACCACCGCGAAAACGCTTCCCGATTTCGCAAACATGTGGACCAGCATGCTGGCCTAGCAATGATTGTCTAGGATAATCCGCAAATAATATTGAAAACGGTATGAAAATGTCCTTCCTCCGCAAAAACGGAGGAAGGACATTCTACGTTTGCACAGGATCGTAATCATTCTGCGGATGCCGCTATGTCAAGCCACGATGGTTCTTAGCTTTCCTGACACGGCTTGGCCTTGTCCGGCCCCAACATGGCAAAGGTAGTGGCGCTCGCAAACGTCATAATGCCTACGAAAAACACGGAACCAATGGAAACCTGACACCGTACGTAAAGAGGTAAGCAGGCGACGAGGCGTCCGACACCTTGAGAGGCGTTATCTGGCTCGAGCCTAGAAGGCGGAAAGCATGATGAAGCCCCCGGAAGTTTCGCACTTTCGGGGGGCTTCATCATATTGATTGCGATTTTGCGTTCAGTAACGAATCAGCTTGGAATCACTCCCACTCACTTGTTTGAACTGGGAGAGGCATTTTGCGCCCCCTCTGAGCAAAAATTTTTCAACTTTTTTGAAAATAAAAAAAGCCGCCTGTTTTAAATTTGAGGTCAACAGATGGCGGGTAGAAATTTTCATACTTATGATGTATAATATGTGATATTAAAGATTGATAAATCAGAATTTGTAGGTGCGATTGATGAAAATTATTGAAGTTAAAGAAAATAAAAAACAATATCTTGATTTGCTCCTATTAGCAGATGAGCAGGAAGATATGGTTGACCGTTATCTTGATAACGGCAAGATGTATGTACTTGATGATAATGGGGTCAAGTGTGAGTGTGTCATAACCGATAAAGAAAATGACATACTTGAAATCAAGAACATTGCGACAGTTCCAGAATATCAAGGGAAAGGTTATGCAAGAGCCTTAATTGAGTTTATTGTTAATAATTACAGAGAGCAATATGCCATTCTGCAAGTGGGAACAGGCGATAGCCCACTGACAATACCATTTTATGAAAAGTGTGGTTTTGTCCGTTCGCATATCATATCAAATTTCTTTATAGATAATTATGACCACCCAATCTATGAGAGTGGAATACAGTTGGTAGATATGGTGTATTTGCAAAGACCGTTATAATTTAAATTCAAGTTTATGGAGAGTCACCGTTATGATTAGAGAATTTCAAAGGGATGATATAAATAAAGTTGCAGATATATGGTTGGATACAAATATAAAGGCACATAATTTTATCCCCGCCGAATACTGGAAAAGCAATTTCAAATCAGTAAAAGAAGCGTTGTTACTAGCAGAGGTTTATGTGTATGAGTATGATACAGAAATACAGGGTTTTATAGGGTTAAATGATGAATATGTTGATGGCATTTTTGTTTCTGGTGAAATGCAATCGCAGGGTATAGGTAAAATTCTGCTGAATTATGCAAAGGATAAAAGGAATAAGTTGCACTTGAACGTATACCAAAAGAACGCACGGGCAATATCTTTTTATAAGAGAGAAGGATTTGAGATTCAGCATAGTGGCTTAGATGAGGCTACCGGAGAAAAAGATTATGTAATGACATGGCAACACAAATAGAAATTCCAGTTTGTATAATTGAAAAAATGAAAAACGCATAGACAACTGTGTCTATTAGTGAAAATACGACATTTCTCGCTTTGTGTCGTGTTATTTGCAGATAACAGATTCTATATTTGATGATGAAAGGAGGAGTTGAGGTGGACCAAGTAAAAATCGGGAATTTTTTAAAAAAACTTCGCAAAGAAAAAGGCATTACACAGGAGCAGTTGGCAGAAATATTAAATGTCTCTGGAAGGACCGTATCCAGATGGGAAACCGGAAACAATATGCCGGATATCAGTATTCTTGTGGATATTGCAGATTATTATGATATCAGCATTCCTGAGATTATCAGTGGAGAAAGGAAAAGCGAGATGATGAACGAAGAAGAAAGAAAAATTGCTAAAACAATGTCAGATTATGCAACTACAGAGAAAGAGAAGATTTTTAAGGAAATGAAGCTCCAAAGTGTCATGGGAGTTTGTGCATTGGTTCTATACTGGATTCTGCATGAAACAGGTGCATATATGTATAATGATGTGTTAGGAAAGCTTGCCGGCTATTGTGAGACCTTGGTATCTGTGTCAGTCATAATGATAGCAGCATTTACGACAGGATCTTTAAGCAAGGTGCGGAGCAAGAGTAGGAAAGTTTTTGTGTTCGAAAATTTCCCAAAACCTATGCAATTAGTTGTAACTGCAGTTGTAGCTTTTGGTGGAGCTGCTGTGATCAAGCTGGTACTGGTGTATTTTTTCGGCTTATAAGTATTTACAAATTCGTATTACATACTATGGAAAAAGAACTTTTTGACATTTCCACACTGCTATGAAGTCAATAATACTCATTGGCTTAGCCCTCCTTTCCACTGGATTCCTTTACAGGTTTCTATGTAATCAGAGGGTCACAGGTCTCCGTTTCACTTCGGTCGTTGCAAAACGAGTGCCACTGGCACTCTGCAACCCTCTGGAGAAGGACTAACCGCCTACCGTTATGGTAGCACCCATGTTTCGATTATAACAGTTAAAAACTGCAGGCACAATATAAAGTTAGTAGAGTAGCATCTGTTAGTCGTGGAAGAGAATTTTTTCGACCAGGGTGTCCGGTGCCAAGAAATCAGGCGAATAAAAATACATGGTGTAAATCAGCCGTTTTTCACTGTATTTTGGAGAGAAAATCATAAGATACCCGTAGAACTTCGGTTCTACGGGTTTTTCTGTTATACTGGAATATAATGATATTTCCTGTTGTACAAAAGCAAAGGTCTGATGTATAATGTTACCATGGAAGCCAAAGCAGGCGGAGAAAATAAAATGGACAAAGTAATATCAACAATTCAGTGGAGCAGAGATGATATAGAGTATTTATTAAAAGACAATGGATATGAAGGAAATACTCAACAAATCGAGCAGTTCATAGAAAATTTCGATATTGAATATTTTGAGGAAAAATGTATTGAATACGGATGGGAAATCCTGCAGAATGAGGTCGAAAGAATTTTTGAGAGGAGAGACTTTTTATGAAACGAATCTCACTGGAAACCCTTATTCACAGCAGGCAAAATCTTTCTTATCAGGAGCAATACGAATACGTCTGTAAGTTATTACAGGAAGAAAAGATAAAACCAGTAAAAGCTTCCAGAACAAATGGCAAGAAGCCGGCACTTTATCGGGAATACTGGATTTTGGAAGAGCAAAAAGATTACAGTGTTTATATAGAAGAACTGAAATATACTCTTTCAACAAAGATATCAGTAGATTACTACCTGGCACATCCGGATATTTATGAAAAAGAACGTACATGGGTGGTCCTGTTGGATGAATATCTTAAAAATGATTCGGATCGAATAAAAATCCCGGAATCTCTGAATGAGAGAAGTTTTGAAATATGGAACAGAGAAAAGTTTCTTGACAGAGAACAGGGAAAGAAAATCCTGAAACATTGTGGGATAAATGTAGAATCCCTGAATGTATACCGAACGACAGAGCCATTGCCATATTATACACATACAAGAAATGTTCCTCAGAATCTTCTGATTCTGGAGAATAAGGATCCTTTTTTCAGTATGAGAAATCACTTATTAAGTGGACATACTGAAATTTTTAATATAGAAACAGGAACATTAATTTATGGTGCGGGGAAAGGAATTATTCGTTCCTTTCAGGATTTTGACTTGTGTGCAGAGCCATATATGAAGCATCCGGGAAACACGATATTATATTTCGGAGATCTGGATTATGAAGGGATTGGAATTTATGAAAACCTTGCCGAAAAGTTTAAAGATCAATGGAAAATAATTCCGTTTATACCTGCATATAAGGCAATGCTCAGGAAAGCTGAATCCGTAAAAATATTACCAAAGACAAAAGAAAGCCAGAACAGAAATATCAGTTCAGAATTTTTTGCGTATTTCGATGAACAGACTGTTTGCAAGATGAAAAAAATCCTGGAAGAAGACAGATATATTCCGCAGGAAATATTAAATACCACAGATTTCTGATATCGTGGCCAGAAGGAGGATGACAGTGCTGTACGAATTTCTGAAAAATTTTCCCCAGCGAATGAAAAATGTGGGTTTGTATGCGGTACTTATCCAGAACAGCATGCAGAAAACATCGTGGAAACAGTTCGGATTCGCTAAGTTTGATGAGCAGATGAATCTTATTTTTGCCGTAATGCTTTATATTATGGAACAGTCTTTGAAAGAAGAAAATTGTACGATGGATGACATCGGTGCGTATATTGATACCATCAACAGCAGATATCTGCATAAAGAAATTTCCTATGAGGACAGCAGGAAACTTGGAGATTTTATTGTTAATGTGATCCTGTCCAACGAAGGTCGTGCCATGTACTTTGATGGATACGATTTTGACCAGAATGATTATCATATCATGCACATCAGTTATGTTGCCAATCGAATCGTATATCTTGATCAGGAGGTTCGTCGAACCTCTTATTATCTGACGGATGACGGATACAATCTCATCCTTTCTACCCTTGAAATAGAAAATAATATGAAACTTACCATCCATGAAATGATCTTTCAGATGCATCTGGAGAAACAGAGCTATGACAAGGCTGTGGATGAGATAAAAAATGTATTTAATCTGATGCGCATTCAGTTACAGAAAATTCAGGAAGCAATGGGCAAGATCCGCAGAAATGCACTGAATTATTCTGTCAGAGATTATGAAGAGATTTTGCTGGAAAATCTGGATACGATCAGTGATACAAAAGAAAAATTTCAGAAATACCGAGAACTTGTGCGAAGTCGTGTTAAGAAACTGGAAGAAGAAAACATTAACGTGCGTCGCCTCGGAGAAAAGGAAGAAGAAAATCTGGAGAACCTTCGCATTATTGAGAGTTATCTGAATCGTACCATTGATGAACATCAGAAAATCCTCAGCAGTCATTTTGATCTCAAGGCACTTTATACCAGAGAACTGGAACTTTTGTCTCAGGTATCACTGATTCGGCGGTTTTCTTTTCGTAATGAGTTTTATGACAAAGTGCTGGAAAATCCGGCAGCCCTTGAAAATCTGGATTATTTTCTCAGACCTCTGTTTAACCAGGAACCTGAAAAAGTTTACAATCTGAACAAAGCGCTGCTATATCAGAAACCTTCCGTCAGAAATGAGGAAGAAGATATAGAAGAAATTCTGGATTTTGATGAAGAGGCATATCGAAAAGAGCAGGAACAGAAGCATAAAGAAAAGATGAAACAGTACGAAAACAGCCTGGGAATTCTTCTGGAACAGGCTGTTTCGGAGGGCGAAATTTCACTTCTGAATCTGCAGAATAAAATCCATAAAGATGAAATTACTTCCAAAGAAATTCAGAAACAGCTCATTCCCAGTGTAGAGATTTTTAAAGAAATCATGGTTGAGCTGATACGAAACAAAGAGATCGATATAGAAAAAATCAAAAGGGAACGAAGTGAATTTATTCAGGAACAGACAGAAGATTTTCAGTTAAGTGAAATGCTCTTACAGCTTTCAGAAAGCAGATTTGCAGACCAGAAAATACGCAAGATTGAAGTGTACAGGATTGAAGATGGAAACACTGTTACTTTTGATAGCGTACAGACGGAAGTGGGAGAAACGAAGAGCATCCGCTGTTCAAATATTCTGATCAGGATTGTAAGAAACGAGGAATAACAGATATGGCATACGAAGCAGAAGAAATACGCACCAGCCAGGAAATATTTTATTATCTTCTGGAGCATCATGAACTTAGAGAAGAAGATGAGCTTCTTTTGTACAAGGCATATGCAGAAGAAGAAGCAGTACGAAATCTGGTAAAGTCTCAGGGAGAGATAGCAGGCAGTAATATAGAACGGTATGGAAATGTGGTCTATCTTATTCCAAAAGAAGAGAATAATTTCCTTGGTTTTTCCAAGCAGCAGTTAAAGACTGCATTATGTAAATCAGCAGCAACAGATAAGGACTATTATCTGTCCCAGTTTGCAATTCTTACATTACTTGTGGAGTTTTTTGACGGGCAGGGAAGCAGCAGTAAATCCAGAGAATATATGCGCGTGGGAGAGTTTATGAACTGCATTTCGCTTCGCCTGAAAGAAGGCGCAGATGAAGAAGAAACGAAGGAAGATACAGCAGGAATTTCCTTTCAGGTGCTTTATCAGACCTATGAAGCACTGAAATCCGATGACAGAGGTTCCAGAGCCAAAACGACCAAAGAAGGATTTATCTACAATATTCTCATGTTCCTTCAGAAACAAGGGCTGATTGAATATGTAGTGCAGGACGAAATGATAAAGACGACCAGAAAACTGGATAATTTTATGGACTGGAATCTTTTGAATCAGAATAATTATCAGAGAGTTTTGAGAGTACTGGGGGTGGCAAAAGATGAGTAAGATTAATGCAGTACGTCTGATCAATGTAAATTATAACAATAACGCAAATCGTATCAGTGATGAAATTCTTTATTTTAACGGTGAAAGTACTTTGATTTCGTTGCAGAACGGAGGAGGAAAGTCTGTACTTGTGCAGATGCTGACAGCCCCTTTTGTACATAGCAGATATCGTAATGCAAAAGACCGTCCGTTTGAAAGTTATTTTACTACAGCGAAGCCATCCTTCATTCTCGTGGAGTGGGCACTGGATCAGGGAGCCGGTTATGTCCTTACAGGTCTGATGGTCAGAAAAGCACAGGATATGCAGGAAGAGAGTAAAGAAAATCTGGATATCATTGGAATTATAAGTGAGTATCAGGAGTCCTGCATCCAGGATATCCGCCATCTTCCTGTAGTGGAAAAAGGAAAAAAAGAGATGATTCTCAAGAATTTCAATTCCTGTCGGCAGCTTTTTGAAAGCTACAAAAAAGACCGGGATATGAAATTTTTTTACTATGATCTGACCAATTATGCACAGTCCCGCCAGTATTTCGAGAAACTACTGGAATATCAGATCAATTATAAAGAATGGGAAACAATTATTAAGAAAATCAATGTAAAAGAATCCGGACTTTCGGATCTTTTTGCTGACTGTAAAGATGAAAAAGGTCTGACAGAAAAATGGTTTCTGGAAGCAATTGAAAGTAAATTAAACAGAGACAAAAACCGTATCAAGGAGTTTCAGTCTATTCTGGAAAAATATGCCGGACAATATAAAGACAACCGCTCCAAAATCAAGCGACGAGACAGTATTCGTCAGTTTAAAGAAGAAACAGAGTCAATTCAGAAGCAGACAGAAGAATACCGAAGTGCGGAGCAGGAGGAAAATAGACAGCAGAATAAAATTGCCTGGTTTATCCATGATATAAACGGACTTTTGCAGACAACGGAAGAGGAATACAGACAGTCAGAATCCGCTATGGAAAAGCTGGATCAGGATATTTCCAGAGTGGAATATGAGGAGCTTTCCAGTAAATTTTATGCCAGCGAAGACGAAAAAAATCTTCATCTGGGAAACCGGGATATGATCGATATGGAGAGGGAAAATCTCCAGGAACGGGCGGCAGAAACAGAGGAAAAACTTCATGTTCTGGCATGTGCCAGACAGCAGCAGTCCGTGGCAGAAGAAAAGGAAGAACTGGATCTTCTCAGGGAAAAGATCAAAGCAGCCAGACAACAGGGAGCTGATCTGGAACCGGAACGAAAGGCACTTGGTTTTGCACTCAGAAATCTTTTTGAAAAATATCTTTTTGAAAATAAAGAACAGCAGAATATTCAGTCTGAATATATTCAAAAAACCGGAACACAGGCAGAAGAAGAAAGTCGCAGAGTTGAAGATCTGGAAGAAAAAATACGTGACTGCTATGGCAAAAAAGGAAAACTGGAGAGCCAGATTGAGGTGTACAGCCGCCAGGAAGAGCAGTTTAATACCCGTTATAAGGAAGAACTTGTGCGGAATATTGTGGGAGCTTATGAAGCCGGAACGCTGGAAATCCGACATCAGATCTATGAACAGGAGTTGACCAGAATCGTAAGAGAACGTACAGAAAGTCAGAAGAAACTGGAATCTGAAAAAGAGATGATTCGAAGCCAGGAGCGCAGCGTGGAAGATAAAAAAGAAGCACTGGTTCATAAAAAAGCAGAGATCCAGAGACAGACAGAAGTATATCAGCTTTATGAGAAAGAACTGGAAACAAGGAGAAATATTCTTAAGTATCTGGACATGGAAGCAGGATATCTTCTGGATCGTGACAGAATTCTTAATGTATCAGAGCGAAAGCTGAAAGAGCTGGAGGAACTGCGAAGAAGCCTGGAAAAAGAAGAGGATATTCTGGAGAAAGAGTATCAGAATCTTACCAGTGGAAAGGTTCTGGAACTGCCGGAAGATCTGAAAAAAGAACTGGATAATCTGGGTATTCATATCGTTTATGGTATGGAATGGCTCCAAAAAAACGGCTATTCACAGAAGAAAAACCAGGAACTTGTGCGAAGAAATCCATTCCTTCCATATGCACTGATCCTGTCCGGACAGGAGATGGAAAAGCTGGCAAAGAGCGGCAGAAATATCTGTACGTCTTTTCCGGTGCCGATTGTAGAAAGGGAAAAAATCGAAGAAATACAGGAGAAATATACAGATAAACTTGTACATTTTCCGGGAATCAGCTTCTATATTCTGTTTAATGAAAATCTTCTGGATGAAGAAAAACTTCAGGAAATGATATGGGAGAAAAAACAGGAACTGGAAAAAACTGCACAGGCAGTAAAAGTCCGCAAAGCAGAATATGCAGAGTATTTTCAGAGACAGGAAGTGCTCAAGAATCAGTCTGTAACAAAGGAAAAATGGCAGGAAATCCAGGAGATTCTGGATAAGCTGAAAGAAGAAAAACAAAATCTTGAGAAAGATATTCTGGAAACGGCACAGAACCTTGACAGACTAAAAAAAGAACACGAAGAATTGCAGGATTTCATTGTAAAAACAGGTCTGGAAATTCAGAACCAGAAACAGCGTATCGCGGATTTTGGACAGCTTGAAAAGGATTATGCGGTATACGAAAGCAACAGAGCAGCTCTGGAAAAATGTAAAAAAGAAGAACAGCGTTTTCAGGAAAAGCAAAAGCTGGCGAAGGAGCGGCAGGCAAAACTTCTGGAAGAACAGAAAACGGCACAAAATACGTTAAATATTTTGGAACGGGAAGCCGAAAAACTCAATGAGAAATACACCAGATATGCTACATACGAAAAGGCCGGGCAGTATACTCTGCCGGAAGAAATATCTGTAGAACAAATGGAGGCACGTTATGAGGCTATCACTTCTGTCCTTTCTCAGGAACTGAAAGACCTGGAAGAGCGGGAAACCAAAGCTTCCGGCCGTTTCCAGAGAGAACAGAATGAACTTGAGCATCTTCAGAAAAAATATCGGTTGAAACCAGTGCAGTGGGCGGATGTAATCTATGACAGAAAAGAGGAATCACATCAGGAAGTGATTCTAGAAGACTTTCAAAGAAAAATCCAGACAAAAGATATGCAGTGGAATGACGCAGACAAAAAGGCAGCAGTTGCTCAGAGCAAGAGTAATGATCTGCAGAAAAGAATCCACTCTGTATGTGGAGAAGAAAAACCGCTGTCCAGGAACGAGATCCAGGGACAGGACTTTGAAGCACGAAGGAACCAGCTTCTTTACCAGAAGAAAGAAGAGAAAAAACATGCTGATTTTCTGGCCAAAAAAGTTCGAAGTTATGAAGAAAACCTGACAGCACTTTCTGAATATAACGAACTGATTCCAGTAGAAATGGAGGAACGAGAACCGGTTTCGGATACTCTGACTTCAGAAGAACTGCGAAATCTCAAGGGAATTCTTATTCGTGATTATAACCAGAAAATCAGAGAAACCCGGCAGAAGAAAGAACAGATTGTGCAGCTTTTGAACAGAGTTATTCGAATGGAAAGTTTTCAGGATGACTTTTACCGGAAACCACTGGAACAGATGCTGGAGCTTGTCGATGATGCACAGCGTGTTCTGATGCAGCTGAAAACAACTGTACAGTCATTTGACAGCCTTATGCAAAAACTGGAAGTGGATATTTCTGTTGTGGAAAGAGAAAAAGAGAGAATTGTAGAGCTCATGGAAGATTATATTCAGGAGATCCACAATAACCTGGGCAAGATCGACCACAATTCTACAATCACTATCAGAGACAGAAATATTAAAATGTTGAAGATCCAGCTTCCGGATTGGGAGGAAAATGTGGGACTGTATCACCTTCGACTGGAAGACTTTATCGACAAGATTACGAAGGAAGGCGTGGAACTTTTTGAAAAGAATGAGAATGCACAGGAATTTTTTGGTTCCAGTGTTACTACCAGGAATCTGTACGATCAGGTAGTAGGAATCGGAAATGTGCAGATCCATCTCTATAAAATTGAAGCACAGAGAGAATATCCGATCACATGGAAAGAAGTTTCCAGAAACTCAGGCGGCGAGGGATTTTTGTCCGCATTCGTTATCCTTTCCAGTCTTCTGTATTATATGAGACGGGATGATACTGATATTTTTGCAGACAAAAACGAAGGAAAAGTTCTGATCATGGATAACCCGTTTGCACAGACAAATGCTTCACATCTTTTGATTCCGCTGATGGATATGGCAAAAAAGACCAACACGCAGCTTATCTGCCTGACCGGTCTGGGCGGTGACTCTATTTACAACCGTTTTGATAATATTTATGTGCTGAATCTGATTACTGCAAGTCTCCGAAAAGGCTTACAGTACCTGAAAGCCGAACACAAGAGAGGCAAAGAACCTGATGAACTGATTACAGCACGGATAGAGGTTGGCGAGCAGATAGAGATGCTGTTTTGAAATATGTTTAATAACTCAAAAAGAAACTCAAATTATTTGAGTTTCTTTTTGAGTTGCTTGGAATATTTTTGAGTTTCTTGAATAACTGCACGTCGCATTCTCGTTACTTTTAGTGATGAGTCAGACGCGCAAATTTTTTATAAAAATATACAGAACAAACGTTTACTATGGCGATGACATATGGTATAATGTTTACATGCAAAAAGATATATTTAATATAAATAAAAACAGTCTTTCATATGGTAGGGGATATGTATACTCCCTGCAGTATCATCTGGTATGGTGTACAAAATATCGAAAAAAGGTTTTAAAAGATGGTATTGATACAGAATGTAAGGAAATGCTGCAGGATCTTGCAGAAGAATATAAATTTCAAATTCTGGCGATGGAGGTCATGCCGGATCATATCCACCTGCTCGTAGACTGTAAGCCTCAGTTTTATATCTCTGATATGATCAAGATTATGAAGGGGAACCTTGCACGGCAGATGTTCCTTCTCCATCCGGAATTAAAGAAAGAATTGTGGGGAGGACATCTGTGGAATCCATCTTATTGTGCAGTGACAGTCAGTGACAGGAGCAGAGATCAGGTCCTTACTTATATCGAAGGGCAGAAGAAAAAAGACAAAACAGATATCTGAGCAAAAAATCTTTTATGTGAAAAGAGGGAAAGATGCAGATAACATCCAGCTATGGCGTAGAATTACGAAAACAGAATATCCCAATCCGTCAGACGCTGGATGTCTACAGGTCTGCTGTTAGTTATCTGGTAGAAATTTATGCGCAGGTATGGGAAGAGCTGGAAGGGATTCTGGAAGCGAAGAAACGTTTCAATGAAGCAGAACATCTGATACATACAACGAAAAAGAATCAGGCCCGTTTTGATTTTGATCTTCGTTTCCCAAAGATGCCTTCTTATTTGAGAAGGGCAGCCATTCAGCATGCGCTGGGAGGCGTATCTTCTTACAAAACTCGAATGGGATTATGGAAAAAAACAGGCTGGATAGAAGGAAAGCCACGACTTATATGTGGGAATCATGCCATGCCGGTCTTTTACCGTGATGTGATGTACCGGGAGGATGAAGGAGGGAAGGATGCTGCTTATCTGAAACTATATGATGGGCATGACTGGAAGTGGTTCCATGTACAGTTAAGCCATACTGACATGGAGTATCTGAGAAAGAACTGGTCCGGGAAGAAAGCATCTGCCCCGACATTGGAGAGAAGACACAAGAAATACTTTCTGCGTTTTTCTTATACAGAAGATGTGATACTCACGAAAACACCAGTCAAAGAACAACTCATCTGCAGTGTAGATCTGGGAATCAATACCGATGCAGTCTGTACTATTATGCGGTCGGATGGAACTGTCCTGGGAAGAAAGTTTATCGATTTTTCCAGTGAAAAAGACCGGATGTACCGTGTGCTGAGACGGATAAAGAGATTCCAGAGAGAACATGGGTCTGCACAGGCAAAGAGCAGATGGGGTTATGTAAAACGCCTGAATATCGAACTGAGCAGAAAAATTGCAGGAGCAGTCACAAAATATGCAAAAGAGAACCATGCAGATATAATTGTTTTCGAATATCTGGAGACAAAAGGAAAGATATCCGGGAGAAAGAAGCAGAAACTGCATTTGTGGAGAAAACGGGATATCCAGAAACGCTGTGAACATCAGGCACACAGAAATGGGATGCGGATATCGAGGATCTGTGCGTGGAATACCAGCAGGCTTGCGTATGATGGAACTGGAACAGTTATCCGTGATCCGGGAAACCACAGCCTGTGTGTGTTTCAGACTGGAAAACGATATAATTGTGACTTATCAGCATCGTACAATATTGGGGCAAGATATTTTATCAGAGAACGTTTAAAACCCCTTCCGGTAACGGAAAGGTCTTTGCTGGAGGCAAAAGTCCCTGCAGTAAAGCGTAGAACCTCATGTGTTTATGCGGATTTAAAAGAACTTCATATACAAATGGAGATCTTAAAGGCAGCATAAACGCAGGCAGATATACAGCGGATTACCTGTCATGTGGGAACCTGCCGTATCCGGCATGGAAATATGCGCATGACTGCGCACCTAAGTTACAGGCGTATCCGCCGATATTTAGTCTGACGCTTAAAGCGTCCGGAAGCACGTGACTTCAGTCATGTGAGGATAGAGTTTTTAATTCACTTTTCCATTAGAAGAAATATTACCATTATAAAAGGTGACAGTGCAACAGGAAAGACTACTCTTTTACGTATTTTATATGAATACTTGAGAATTGGAAGGCAGTCAGGATATGCTGTTTCTACAAATGCATCATATTATGTATATATTCGAGATGAAGTGGGACGTGATTGGAAGGATGCATTATATCCGTTAAAAAATACAGTTATTTTTATTGAAGAAAATAATGAATTTGTATTTACAAAGGAATTTGCCAGTTATGTAAAAGAATCTGGAAATTATTTTGTTTTTGTAACTCGTGCACCATTGAAGATGCTACCTTATAGCATTCATGAAATTTATGAAATTATTACGGATGGAAAGCGTACAGATATAAAAGAATCTTATCATGAATTCAAAGAAATATATAGCAATTATCCTATTATAGAAAATAACAAAATTCAGAATGTTGTTACAGAGGATAGTAATTCAGGATATCAGTTCTGGATGCACGCATTTAAGAATAGTAATGTTACCAGTTCTAATGGAAATGGGAATCTCATTAAATGTGTAAAAGAACTGGGATTAGGAGATACATTGGTAATAGCTGATGGGGCTGCTTTTGGCTCTTTAATTGAAACTTGCATAAGTTCATTTCAGATACAAACAGAACGAAGAATTTCATTATGGCTTCCAGAATCATTTGAATATTTGATTTTGAAATCTGGTATTCTTAAGTCCGAAAAATTAATTCAGATTTTAGATAATATTCCTGAATATGTCGAATGTGAAAAATATGAAAGTTGGGAAAAGTTTTTTACAGAGATTTTGATTACGTTGACTGCGGATGGCGTTGAGAAGTATTCTAAGAACATACTGAATAGTTACTATTTGCAAGATTGGGTAGTTGATAAGATAAAAGAACAATTGCCTATAGAAGTTATAAACAAATAGGTGCCAACTTTCCTACCAACTCAGTACTTATGCAAGTTGTCTGCTGAGCGCTTACGAAATAGCAAGGCATCAGCGTTATAGACCAAATAGTATTCCATTGACGTAAAATTTATATACACAACACCTCAGTTTTGAGGCATAATGTAGAAGTAGACCATTTATAACAGATGAAAATTTAATAGAGTTACCAATTCCGCGAAAGTACGGAGTCGGTAGCCGATAGATTGATTGGCGCAGGATTTGAGCGCCATCTACACAGTGACTGGCAATCCGGTACTGAGAACTTTATTAGCTCATGCCAACAAAATGCCAACATTTATGCCTGAAACGGGAGCTTTCAAGGACGATATAAAAGCTGACAGCGAAGTGCCCACGAGAGCTAAGAAAGCCCGTAAATCAGGGGTTTTCAAAGACAGTATAAAACATAAATAGTCCCGGAGGAAGATGCCGAGTGCCTTGCTCCTAAGCGTCTGATGTGGGTTCGATTCCCGCACGGGACGTTTATCCTGAAGCGAGATTACTTTAAATGCGAAATTTGAAGTGGTTTCGCTTTTTTATATTTCTGTCATGTTTGAGAGAAAAATCTGTTATAATGATCGTAATAAATACAGACAAAGGTGGAAGATGACATATGCTCAAACCAATCGTAAAAGATATATTTTTCCTGAGACGTAAAGCAGAGGAGGCTACGCGCGAGGATATACAGATAGGGATAGATCTGCAGGACACACTTCGGGCGAACAAGGAAGCGTGTGTGGGAATGGCTGCGAATATGATCGGCGTGAATAAGTGTGTGATCATTGTAAATATGGGATTTGTAGATGTGGTGATGTTTAACCCGGTTCTGACCAAAAAAGATAGCCTATATGAGACAGAGGAAGGCTGCCTGTCACTTACGGGAGTACGTAAAACTACGCGCTATGAGAATATAGAAGTGGAATATCTGGATATGAACTGGAAAAAGCAGAAGCAGAAACTCAGTGGCTGGACAGCACAGATCTGCCAGCATGAGCTGGATCATCTGGAAGGAATTATTATCTGATCAGAGGAAGTATATAAGCGATATGAAACAGGATAAAAACGAAACAAGATGGGATAAACTTCTGCATATTCAGACGATGGGAAGAGACGATTCTAATTCAGATCAGTACAGATATCCATATGAGCCGACACCGTATTCTGTATTGGAACGTCTGGCGAATACAGGATATATCAGGAAAAATAATACACTGCTTGATTATGGATGTGGGAAGGGACGGGTAGATTTTTTCCTCTCATATCAGACCCGCTGCAGATCGATAGGGATAGAATACGACGAACGTATTTATCAAAAGGCCGTAGAAAATAAAGATAAAGCTGTTTCAGGCGGCAGAACTTCTATGGAACTGGCGAATGCGGAAATCTTTGCGGTTCCGGAGAATGCAGACCGTATGTATTTCTTTAATCCGTTTTCCGTGGAAATTCTGGAGAAAGTAATGGCCAGGATCCTTGAATCTTATTATCAGAATCCCAGAGCGATTCAATTGTTTTTTTACTATCTGTCAGATGAATATATATCGTATTTGATGACGATAGATGAATTGATGTTTGTGGATGAAATTTCCTGTAACGATCTATTTCCGGGACAGGACCCAAGGGAGAGAATCGTGATTTTTGAAATGTCGTAAAAATATATAAGATCAAGGGCTGTTTATGATATAATAAATGAAAAAAGGAGCGTGAATGGAAATGAGTAAAAAACTTGAAAAAATGAGATGGCGGGCAGAAGACAGAATCTATCGAAAAGATGAATGGGTCAGACAGGACACAGATGAGCTGTTGGGACTGGAACAGAAGCTGAATGAGATGGAACTGTCAGAGAAGGATCGCAAGGTTGTGGACGATTACACCGCATGTATGGAATCCAAGCAGGACAGAATGGGATACCTTCTGTATGAGGCTGGAATGAAAGATGCCAGACGCAAAATGCGAATCCGTAAAGCTGTCTGCAGAATATCTTTCGCAGCTGCAGTAGCTGCAATCCTCGTGATCTGGCATGAGAAGACATTGGATAAATTGCAGGAAATACTTCACATGCTGCATTGGGAAATGGATGAGGACGAACAGGAATAATTTTTCTGGAATCAACTAAAAAATCTATAAACAGAAACAAAAGATGGAACTGTATCAGAATGATAATTCAAATGATAACAGTTCCATCTTTTTATTTAAGAAAATAAATGTTTTACGTGAAACATTTAAATTGCTTCGAGTGCCTGGGCAATATCTGCGATCAGATCGTTTTTGTCCTCAAGACCACAGGAAATACGGATCAGTCCAGCTGGAATTCCCGCAGCGGCAAGCTGCTCGTCGTTCATCTGTCTGTGAGTGGAAGTAGCAGGATTCAGACAGCATGTTCTTGCATCTGCAACGTGAGTTTCGATTGCTGCAAGTTTCAGATTCTTCATGAATTTTTCTGCGGCAGCACGACCGCCTTTTAATTCGAAGGAAACAACACCGCATCCTCCGTTTGGAAGATATTTTTTTGCGATCTCGTAATATTTATTGGATGGAAGAGTGGGATAATTTACAAACTCTACTTTGTCATGCTTTTCAAGGAATTCTGCAACAGCCTGTCCGTTTTCGACATGACGTGGCATACGGACATGAAGAGATTCCAGACCAAGATTCAGAATGAAGGCGCTCTGTGGTGACTGAGCACAGCCGAGATCACGCATCAGCTGGGAAGTACATTTAGTGATGAATGCGCCTTCTTTGCCAAATTTCTCGGCGTATGTAATTCCGTGATAAGATTCATCTGGAGTACAGAGCCCAGGGAATTTGTCAGCGTGAGCCATCCAGTCAAATTTACCGGCATCAATGATCGCGCCGCCAAGTGCGGCTCCATGACCATCCATATATTTGGTTGTAGAATGAGTTACGATATCAGCACCCCATTCGATCGGACGTAAATTTACCGGTGTTGGGAAAGTATTATCTACGATAAGCGGTACACCATGAGCATGAGCAGCTTTGGCGAATTTTTCAATATCCAGAACCGTAAGCGCCGGGTTTGCAATAGATTCTCCGAAAACTGCTTTTGTATTTTCTTTGAAAGCTGCATTCAGTTCTTCCTTAGTGCAGTCCGGATCGACAAAAGTCACATCTACACCCATTTTTTTCATTGTGACGGCAAGCAGATTATAGGTTCCACCATAAATGGAAGAGGAAGAAACAACGTGACTTCCTGCTTCACAGATATTAAAGATCGCAAAGAAGTTTGCTGCCTGTCCGGAAGAAGTCAGCATTCCGGCGGTACCGCCTTCGAGAGCTGCAATCTTGGCTGCAACATAATCGTTTGTGGGATTCTGAAGTCTTGAGTAAAAATAGCCTTCTGCTTCAAGATCAAAAAGTTTCCCCATGTCTTCACTGGTATCATATTTGTAGGTGGTTGACTGGTAAATAGGAATTTGCCGTGGTTCTCCATTTCCAGGTGTATAACCAGCCTGAACACATTTGGTGTTGATAGAATAGTCCATAAATTTTCCCTGCCTTTACATTGTATATAGTATCTTTTATGTTATACCCTTTTTACATAGATGTAAAGGTAAAATACATACTTGATAAGTATGAAATGTATGATATGTAATTGTCCGTAGTAACTTGGTTGTGAATGGTGCCTGTGAAAAGCTGCCGGCAAAGTATAAGGGATGCTTGCACATTTGTCGGGAAAAACGGATAAATATATGCTATAATAAGTGCAGCTACAGTGAGAGTATACGCAAATAATAACTGGACAAGGAGGATGATTATGGCAAAAATCGTAAAAATTGGTTCATCGGAAAACAAAGATAAACGTCTTTTGCAACTTACAAATAATCTCAATACATTGAAGGCATCTCTTGCAAATATGATTGAGCAATATGAAAATGAAGGCGCAGAAGAGAAAAAACTGGATACTATGACAGAAGCTCTGGATGCCTTAGAAGACGCGTATGATGCCCTAAATGACATTTTGCTGGAGGAAAGGTAAATAATATAGATGAGCTATATAACAACGTATACAAGGCGGCATTTTGACCCTGTAAATCCTGATCCCGATCTGATCTGTATCGAGGATATTGCCCATGCTTTGCCTATGATCTGCCGGGGGAATGGACATGTCACTACATTCTGGTCAGTAGGAGAACATTGTATCTGCTGTGCAAAAGAAGCAAATGCAAGAGGATTGTCGAAACGTCTGGTGCTGGCGTGCCTTTTACACGATGCCAGTGAATGTTATATGTCAGATGTGCCAAGACCTTTAAAGCAGGAGATGTCCGCATATAGAAAAATAGAGGACGATTTACTGAAAGTGATATACGGTAAATTCCTCGGAACACCACTTACACCAGAGGAAGAAACACAGATCAAAATAATAGATGATGATCTATTGTGGTACGATCTGGAAACACTTTTGGATGAAAAACAGGAGACAGAAAAGCCGAAACTGCACATAGATTTGGATTATACGGTGCGGCCGTTTAAAGTAGTGGAAGAAGAATATCTTGAAATTTTTAAAATGTTTCACGTGAAACATTGAAGTGGCTGTGATAAAATTAAATCACAGTAAACAGTAACTCATATACTTATACTAAACTATAAATGAGTAAATTTGAAAAATTGCACAAAACTACCCTGCTAATTTTATAAATGAGTCAAAATCATCGCTTTCCTTTGCACATTGGAAAAGATATCGATACTTTTCCAACTGAACAATGCCGCAGATCTTGTGATATCCGGTCTCGAAAGAGCAGAACTCACCAGTTCCTGCTATACACATGAAATGTGCTAGTGACATAAGCAGCCAATACCTTTTGATCCCCTGTGCAGAACACAGCTGATAGCCGTCCAGTGCCATTTTATCCTTACACTGGCGGAAAAATATTTCAATTGACCATCGGTACACATAATATTTTCGCTTTTTGACTGTCGCAAGGTCAAATCCATTATGTGTAACGGACAATTCGGCAGCCAGTTCGCTGAGTTTCTTTTTCATTCCTGATGGATACAGCAGACAGTTTGTTTTCAAAGCACCAATGGTATGGAACCCTTTCTGCGCAAAGGCATTGATTATTTTTTCTGAAACATACCAGCAGTCACAAAGGAGATAAGACATTACTGGTGGAGCAGGCAGTTCCTTTGCGATGTTTTGAACAATGTCAATTTTAGAAATTGATTTATTGTACATTACAAAAGCATAATTCAGGACGATGCCGTTGCAGGAAAGCATAACAGCAACTGCCTGATGTCCATAATCC